>ENA-OQAN01001311-OQAN01001311.1-human-gut-metagenome-genome-assembly--contig:-NODE-1311-length-11161-cov-2.220138_pt1 | contig 11161 bp, 10 predicted proteins | sample MGYA00242735_ERZ504527 | MGnify/ENA primary metagenome ERZ504527 (study PRJEB26092, sample SAMD00036230) | human gut metagenome | host: Homo sapiens | study: EMG produced TPA metagenomics assembly of...
CGTCTAAGGTCACCAGATATAATTTAGCCTTTTCAACATTTCCCCAGTTATATGGAACATCAAACTGAGTATCTGAACAATCATTTTCACTATACAGCACGACTCCCCTGTCATTTCTCCAAACAGCCGGCATACACAAGGTATTCTTCTGACGGAAGACACGGTCATACTGCGTGACCGTACTGTCTTTCAAGGAAACGACCACCCCTTCAGAGAACCAGGCCATCCGGTTCTTACCTTCGCCTGAAACAGAATCCCGGTCCAAACGATTCAGGAAAAAGTATTGAGGAACCTTCAACATGAAATCCTTTACAAGGTTTTTCTCCCACTTCCGAGGATCTGTTCCCAGCCAGACAGGTTCCCCATAGCCAAGACGTTCCAAACAGGAATCCCAAATCATGATCACTGCTCTTGATATCCGGATTGATTCCTGTTCCGGTATAGACAGTAGCCGGATATTTCAGATAATCCGCCTGATTGAAGCCATTGAAATGCCAGGCATAAGGAACATAGCCGATCATATAGTCCATTACCCATTCACTGGTGATATCCATCCCCTTGGATTTCCAGTATAATGCAGCTTTCTGCTGATACAAGGCTTCACAGATCACCGTTTCATTATGCCCTTCACTGGGACGGGCAATCCAGGCATCACTGTGTATGGTACCGGCTTCCTTCAATTCCGGAATCAATGCCAGCAGTTTATCTATACGCATCTGTGTATAACCGGCTTCCCATTCCCGCTGATAATTTATCTGATAAGCTTTCCGGTTGTTATATTCACCAATCACTTTCAGAGAGCCATCTGCATTTTTAGAAATCAGGTCGTGCTCCACATATTCATTCCATAAAGGGCTGTCATCGTAAGCATCTGTCATATTGATATGCAGACTCACCGTTGTATGGTATTTACGGGCTTCCCTCATCAACCAGCGAAGACTCTCGAGGGCTGTCTGGTCGCAATCCCGTTTCAGCAATGGATTGGCATCAAAAAATGCAGGATACTTGTCATCATGTCCGTTGTACTGCCAGCCTACCAGATAAACCACCTTCGGTATACCCAAAGACAAATTATCAGTCGCCCGAATGACATCCAAAGCCTGTTCAAAAGTCAAATTGACAATACAGCCACCTTTCGGATCGGGTTTCGACAAGAACATTTTGGACACCCAGGTCTGAGAATAATCATAATTAAAGGCCTTGACCGACTCCAGAACATCCCCAGCAAACTCAACAATAAGAGGCAGCAAATCTTTTTCATAACCGTATTACATCTTTTTTAATATTCAACTTTCTCATTCGTACAATCCACTACATTTACAGGATTCTCACCTTTTTTCATCTCATAATAGTTGTTACGGATAACCAGTCCGTCCACCCCTTTGGCATAAATTGCTGAAACCGAAGGATCAGCAGACTCAAAGATATTTTCTTCAATCACGATATGCTTATGTACGGCACCTTCATATTTCCGATATTCCGGAGAAATCAGAATAACCGGATCTCCACACTGAAGGAACGTATTCTTACGGATTGTAAGATTATACACCGGTCCTGACTCGTACCAGCTCATAGCATCATCGGCCACAAGAATCGCACTCATCTGCATCCCATAAAAGAAATTATTCTCTATCAGAGATTTTTTCCGGTAGAAAGTAAAATGCCACGGGTGGGTATTCTGGAAAAACGGTTACCGATAATCTCAACTTCCGGAGTCCATGTCGTATTTTCAATGACAACATCAGAAAGACTGCTCACGGTTGCCGGAACTGCCTTATTCAAGGAAACAATCATTTCGCGAGGATTTACCAACTGTGCTTTGACTATACGGCCCTCCCATACCTTACACAAAGTCTCAGCATTCACCAGTTCCACCTCATCTCCTTTATCAAAAGCTTCAAAGCCGTAAGTCTGAGGATGCATAAAACGTATTTTCAGAGTCTTTGCATCCAAATACTCCATCACCCTCAAATGAGTTCCATGTACATTGATGGGATCATCGTGTGCTCCGGAAAAATTACAGTTCACCACCCGGACCTTACCTTTACATCCGGAAACATGAACAAAATCGGCAAAGCCGGCATTGGTCCTGCCTGATCCCGGCTTGGGCATAAAATTGCAATGCTCCAAAGCTACCCCATCCGTATATTGACTGATGACACCAAAATTTCCCAAATAATAGAAATTGACATTCTCCAGGCGTACATTCTCTGAACGGTTGATAAACCCGCAAACCTCATCACGGATGGCATCACGCATCTGGAAGACAAGGCCGCACTGTGCCTGAGGTTTCTTATCATATTGAAGATAAAGCAGATTCGGGCGCAATTCTACAGCTTCTTCAGTCCATCCATAGGGCTCCATGAGCGCCAGGTTATGTCTTTCACCGGATCATACGATTGTGCAATTCCCCGGCTAAACTCCCATCCGTCTCCGTACCAGGTCAATTTCCCGTCTTCGATTTTATAACGTGACGCAGGATGAACTTCCACCAGCATATAATCATCCCCTACCTCTTTCACTTTACATTCCGTCTGAGTCGGGTTGCTGTTATCTATATTCAGATTCTTAAGAAGGATATTTCTGCAATGATCTACCACAAACGAAGTCATTTCTCCAGTGAGCAAAATTGTAGATCCACAGCCATCAATCGTTACATTCTCCAGATCCTTCAGCAACAAAGCAATATGCTTTACCGGATTGGGATTCTCCGATTCTGAAGTTGTATTGGATACATAATACAGTTTCTCCTGGGATTCGGAACGGCTAAAATCATAGACACCCGGATGCAACTTGATGACAACCGGCTTTCCCTTATACAAAGAAGCTTTTTCAATGGACGCAATCATATTCTGATTGTCGTTTCCAGGCTGGGGGGAAACCTCCACAACTACAGGTGATGCCCACAGGCCGCAATACCCCACCAACGATATAATCAAACATATAATTCTATTCATATCTTTTATAATCCAGAGTAAAATTCTGTTCCCTCATCATTTTTTTAATCTCACTTTAGCTATCTCCCGGAACAATTCAAGCGATTTTTCCGGCATCCGGGCCTTTTCCTTCCACTCGGAAGAACCATAGACTCCCACTTCTGTCAAATCAAACGGTTTAAAATGAATTTTTCGTACAGCTTTCATGGAAGCAAAACGGAAGTCATCATTCACCGCATCCTTAAAACCAGGATCCATTTCCACCGAATGTCTTTCTTTCAGCTTCTTCCATTCACTGAATGAATGTTTGCCAAATTGAGGACTTCCGTTCAAATGCCAGTACAGATTATAATCCATATCAATTTTACCGCTTTCCCATGGACCGGCCAAAGTTTCTCCCTTATCCTGAAGAATGATATTATGCTTGAATGAGAACGACTGATGATCTTCCACGCGGGTGTACTGCACCTGATAATAATGTCCAAAAGCAAAAATATTGTTCTCTATTTTATTTTCCTTGCCATAATGCTGGTGGAAACCGCCGCTTTTACAACGATATACCAGATTGGAACTCATTTCCACTCCGGTAGAACCTTCATCGGTATATAATCCCCAGCCTCCGTAATCATAAGACAACACATCATGAATCATATTATGAACAATGCGCGTTCCATGCGATTCTCCCAAGGTATATACAGCTCCCATGTCAGAAAGTTCTCCCCAGCCAATATGATGGATATGATTATAAGCCACCAGATTTCTCACAGCCTGACTAATGAGGGGCGTTTGCGCAAAATCAACCGTTCCGTCTTTCATCAGTACATTTGTCCAGACAGCATCGGAATTGTTATATCCCCAGACCCAGCCAACAGATACTCCAGAATATCTTAAATCTGATATTTCATTGTGAGTAATCCGATTGTCCGAAGCATGAAAGACGGCAACTCCCACTCCACAAGGAAGCTCGCTCCCGGCATGGGTTATAATGGAATTATTAACCACATTCCGTTTACAGACCAATGTAGAATCGTTTATATACCAGGGGGATCCTATCTTTACACCTCCCGCACCGAGATCAGCCAGATAACAGTGATCTATCACATTATCCGAACACGCAGTCTTGAGCCAGACAGCATATCCTCCGGTGTGAAGCATTTCACAATTGACAAAACGAATGTTTTTCACATACTCCAGCTCAACAGCCGCTTCCACTGTGGCAGCCGCCTGCATCGGCTCGTTGCCAAATTTAGGCATACTGTATGCAGCATACTGAAAAGAAAGGTTTTCAAACCTGATATCCTTCAGCAAAGTTTCCCTGTTTCCCTTTGCAATGATCCACTGATGCAGGTCGGTGCAAAGCACTCTGCCACGGACAGGTCTTCGCCTTCCCGCGGAATATAATAGACATATCCTTCCGATTTATCCAGGAACCACTCTCCCGGCTTATCCAAAGCCGCCTTATATCCATACATGATATAACGGGAGCCTTGCGATATGGGATTCCAGGGCTTCATTCCTCCCCCATGAAAATAAACAAATCCAGAATCAGGACAGGCATATGCCACTTCTTTCTGGGTTATATCCCATTTATGGTAGAACCGGAAACGGACATCAGAAAGTTCTTCAGCAGACAAACCGGACAATGAACTCAGATCCTGTTTATCCAGCTTGATTTTCTGAGTCGCATAATTGGCAGAGCGAACACCGGATACATAAGGATACTCCTCATATCCTTTCACATAAAACCAGTCTTTATCCGGAGTCCGTGCCAGCTGTGCACGTTTTCCATTGACAAAAAACTGTTCAAAAGAATACCCATAAAGTTTCACTTCCGGTATGTACGCCCGATACATACGATCTCCGCACTTTTCCCATTGATGAATCCTGATTGCTCCCAGAAAGCGGGGCATATTGTCTTTGTTGCCTCTTACAACGACCGGACAAGTCACCTTCGCAGACAGATCCAACGGCTTATCCAAAAGATAGTCGCCTGAAGCTACCTGGATAAAAAGTGTGTCCGGACACTTTTGATTCTCTTCCAGAGCTCTGTGCAGACTCTTAAAAGGTTTATGCTGTTCTCCCGTCCATGAATCATTGCCTGAAGGGGAAACATAAACAGTCTTCTGTGCAGAAGTATATAAAGATACACTTGCAAATATGGCTATCAACCATGCGTTTTTCATAACAAATTATATTTTAATGATACCTTTTCTCTTTATATGTCATTCAAAATTCACCGGGACAAGCGTAATGGAAGACACTTCCACATCACCTCCCTCCAGCTGGTTTACCGTAATCGTATGAGTTCCTGCTTTTTCAAAGGAAATCCATCCTATCTGACGGTCACAAAAAATATCCGATACACCCTGTTGGTTCTGTATCGCATGTCCTTCATCTGTTTCCGCTTTCCAGACAACACGCCCTTTGCCTCTGGCCTTTATATCCAAATGATAAACTCCCGGCTTATTGACAGCAACGGTCCAGGTCAGTTTTCCTCCCTGATTCAAATGTCCGGCACAATAAACATGCTTCCATTCACCGAACTTCTCCATCCAGCTGGATTTATAGATACTGCAAGACTCTGCCACAGCAAATTTGACCGACAGATCCTTTATTCCTGTTTCCGGGTCCACAGCCAGAGTGGAATCCACCGAAACACCGGAACCTTCCACAGAAAGCTCTATCACACTCACGAACGGATCAGGCTGTTGATATGGCACATGCATGACAGTCCATCCATTGTCCTTGTTACAGCGGATACGACGTTTGCTTCCATCAGCCTGCAGAACAACGGCACTCTTCACCTCATTCTTAAGTCCGGGCAAGTAAAGTTCTCCGGATCGCGGCCATTCATACACACAGAGATAAAGTTTACCCTGGCTATACACAACATCCCCCCACGGCAACGCATGCTTCCACGGAGATGCGCCCGCTCCATAAATGACCTGAGGATACCGGGTAATCCATTTTCCTGAAGTACTGCAAGGTTTCTGATACCATCTCCGGAATATTTCCCATACCATCCAGCCCCACATTCAACATATAGGTACCTCCTCTCGCCACGGTTGATATCAGATTCTTCAGGATTCTGCTTGGGCGACTTCCAGTTCTGATCATACCAGGCATATCCCCATGCATCATTCGTGACGTCCACACTTTCCCACATGCCATCAATATTTTCCAAAGGCACTTCCATATCTCCCAGAGTCATATAATCACCCAGGTTATATCCGACACGGCCTGAGACCAAAGCTTTGGCTGATTCGTGCGTACAACGTCAACCAGTTTCTGTGCATATTTCTGAGGAATACTTCCCGGAGTATCAAACCATACCAGCTCTATATCTCCATAATTGCTCGTGATCTCTTCCACCTGAGGAAGACATTTCTCGCGAAAATAATCATCAAAAGTCTTTGGATTCCCCTCAGCGTCCACTTTGGGCGCCCCGGACGCACCGGGAGTGTCCAGTCCTGATTGTGTGAATAATAAAATCCGAATCCCAATCCATACTTCCTGCAAGCCTCAGCAAGTTCTTTCATCGGATCTCTTTTAAAAGGAGTTGCATCAACAATGTTGAATTTATCGCAGGCAGAATGATACATGGCAAATCCGTCATGATGCTTACTGGTAATAATGATATATTTCATACCCGCTGCTTTGGCCAGCAAAGCAACTTTCTCAGCATCAAAATTCACCGGATTAAAAGTTTTGGCAGTGGCTTTGTATTCATTTTTATCGGCATTTGCCATATTGATATCCATCAGCCATTCACCTATGCCATAATAGGTCTTGCCATTCCATACATTTCCCAACTGCGAATAAAGTCCCCAGTGTATAAACATGGCATAGTTTCCCCATTCAAACAAATGCCCCCGTTCATTTCCTGCCGTTATTTCTTTCGCCTGCTGTCCTTCTCCCCACATTTTGTTCATTTCTTCCTGAGCAAACAAAGGCATAGTTCCCAGGAAAAGGAGAGAACAACCAGAAATGATCCTTTTTAATTTTCTTCGGTCAGTTATCTCATAAATCCATCCCATAATAAAAGATATTAAGTTTAAGCTTCAAATTCAGTAAACCCCAAAATCATTGATAACAATGAAATATTTACCCCACGGGCAAAGGTATAAAATTCCAATGAGGTAATACAACGTAAGAATCAAAAAAAGGCATAAAACTCATAGGGGTTTCTTTCAGGGTCTGCGTTATATTGGCAGAAACAGACTTAGCTAAGCATACTCCAGACGGAAAGTGAAGAGTTGAACTTTCCTGCCGGCAAAAGCTCTGATAAAATAAGAAAGCTTCCGGACCAGAAAACAACTCAGAAGTATTTTAAACACTAAAAAAGAAAAAGTTATGAAATTCAAATTGATCGCATTATCTTTGTGTATGATTGCAAGTGCCAACGTAGTAAAAGGACAGGAATATGGAAAGGGTGTTTCCACAACAGAAAACAAGCACGAGATCCGTCTGTCTGTCAGTGACGGATTAACCCTCGGTTCTGCAGACATACTCGGCATAGGCTTGTCGGATGCCATCACAGGAAGCAAACGGACCAACCAGAGCAATTCCATGGTATACGGGATCGGTTACCGGTATGCCCTGAACCGTTTCAGATTAGGAGGTGACCTGGGTTTTGCCCAATCCAGCAGCCAGCTGACTCTGAGTGGAGAAAAAACTCCTTCCATCAAAGAAAAGGAATTGAATTTCCTGATTCTGCCCACAGCTGAATTCGTCTACTACAAACGCAGACTTGTAGAACTTTACGGAACAGCCGCAGCCGGTGTAAACCTGGTACGCCACACAGAAAAAGGCCTTTCGGAAGCAGGCAAGGCAGCAGCACGTCAAACAGACCTGTCAACTTCTTTCGCCTATCAGATCAACCCGATTGCCCTTCGCGTCGGCAATGACCATATCGGAGGATTCCTGGAAGCCGGATTCGGATACAAAGGTTTCCTGACAGCAGGTATCAGCATGAGATTCTAACAAACGGAAAAAGTTGAAATGAGAACAGACAGAAAAGACCTGTTTAAACACAGGTTCCAGAAACATTATCCCAGGCTATGCTCCATAGCCTACGGATATGTTTTGGACAGGGACGAGTCTGAAGATATTGTCCAGGAAGTATTCATCCATATATGGGACAAAGGCAAGGATGACCTCCCGGAACAGGAATTCCTTGCCTATCTGACTACAGCCGTCAAGAACAACTGTATCTCTTTTCTGCGCAAAAGGAAAGACAGCCCGGCTTCCCTTGAAGATTATCCGCTGGCAGACAGCCATCCGGCAGAAGAAGATCATCACGGCGAAGAATCCCACCGTTCAGCAGAAGAAAATTGTGGAAGATGCTCTTGGCACATTACCACCCAAATGCAAGGATATCTTTGTTATGGCCAAACTAAAAGGAATGAAATACCGTGAAATCGCCCAGACTTTGAATCTCTCGGAAAAGACCATTGAGAATCAGATGAGCAAAGCCATTAAAATGCTGCGTACATATGCTGCAGCCAATCCGCTTCTGCTCATTGCGATCAGCACACTTGTCTTATCAATCATTGTAAACAGCTAGCCTATATGAAACAGAATGAAGATATAAACAACTTGTTAGCCAGACATTTTTCCAACGAATCCCTGACAGCCGGACAGCGTCAGGAGCTGGAAGCATGGATCAGGCACAACCGTTCCGAATATGAACGCCTGAAAAAGTTCACCGACAGAATGGCTGTCCTGCCGGAACAGGTCCATTTCGATGCAGACCAGGCCTGGGAAAAAATTGAACCCCGACTGACTGCCAACCTTATTCCCTTCAAACGGAAAAAGCACTTTCTGACTTATGCCTCCGTTGCAGTCTCCTTACTCATCCTGCTAAGTGTTGCAACCGTATGGCTGATCCAGCGGACAGATCCGGACCCGCTGCTGTATGCAAACCATACCCAGACCGCCCGACACATCCTTCTGCCGGACAGTTCGGAAGTTATCCTTTATCCTCAAGCCCAAATAAATTTCAAGGCAACCCGGGAAACCCGGCTCGCCCGATTAGAAGGAAAGCATTCTTCCAGGTCAGGAAAGCAGCCGGAAAGCCGTTTAAGGTAGAAACACGTCATCTGAATGTTGAAGTACTGGGAACCTCATTTCTGATTAATGCAGAAAAAATACAGCAGACAGGAGTCTTTGTAAAGACAGGAAAAGTCAAAGTAACCACAGACAACAGCGGAGTAATTCTGCAGGCCAATGAAAAAGCAGAACTCAAAAACGGAAAGCTGCAATCCGGAAACATACAAGATCCGTCCGCAGTTTTCGGAGAAAAAAAACAACCGCTTATATTCAACCAAACACCGCTTGCTAATGTTATAAAAGAAGTGGAAAAACAGACCGGTATTCAAATCGAGTTGGGAAAAGGCTTTGACAGCCATAAAATAACCACCCGGATTGATCCCGGCGATGCCTCTGGCATTGCTGCCGAACTGGCTTTCCTATGCAGATGCAAATGCGACACGCTGACCCCAGGAAAACATTACCGACTCTACTATGAATAGAAAAAGACATGTTATATTCACAGTATTCATATTGCTTTCAATAACCTTCGGGCATGGACAACAAGCCACAGTCACAAGCAGCCTTGCGGAAGAACGGATTCAAGTAACCGCCTCTTCCGCTACTGTCCTGCAGTGGTTTGACAAAATAGAAAAAGAGGGACATCTTACCCTTTCCTACAATGCTTCCCTCATTGACCTCCATCAAATCTGCCAGATCCAGGTTTCCCAGTCAATGACCATCAGCCAGCTGCTGAAAAAGATTCTGAAGGGCTATCAGTTTGAAACACAAGTCCTCCCTTCACGGAAGCTGGTCATGGACCGCAAGCATGATTTGCATATTTCCATGAAGCCTCAACTCTTTGAAATGGAAGAAGTCACGGTCAAATCTTATAAAAACAGAAATGAACTGGAAAATCTTACTCCGTCCAACATGCTGGCCTTCAGTGGAAATGATCTTTTCTCCCAAATATGGATTCTTCCCGGCGTAACGGGATTACCGACCGGTTATAACTTTCAGGTAGACGGAGGAGGATATGATGAAAATCTTCTGCTTTTGGATGGAGTTCCGGTTTACCACCCCGGGCATATCAATTCAATGTTACCGGTGTTCAACGGAGATGCCGTCAAAAACATCATTTTCCATAAAGGATTCTTCCCGACACGTCTGGAAGGCAAGCTGTCGTCGGTAACAGAAATCAACCTGAAAGACGGCAACAAGCAGGAACATGTCCGGACACTCAGCCTGGATATGCCCTCAGCTTCCCTGACTCTGGAAGGTCCTCTGATCAAAGACAAACTGTCATACATTGTCAGCGGACGAAGAAGCTGGCTGGATTTTTTCGACAACCTGTTGTCGGAAGAAAACCGTCTGAACCACTCTTCGTACGACTATAATGCCAAGCTGACGTACAACCTCTCTTCTTCCAGTTCCCTGAAGCTGCTGGCTTATCATGCTCAGGACAATTATCATCTTCCGGACGATGAGGGTGACCAGCTTACAATCCTGAAATGGAACAATCAGATTTATCAGGCCACCTACAATATCTCATCCGGGAAACTGGGTAATACAACTTCCGTCTTCTATACGACCCACAGCAACCGGGCCGATGCCGAAGCATTGGGATTTGACTCTGAGGGCTACATACAAAGTGGCATCAAATCACTGAATGTCTCAACAGAATTCACTTATAATCCAGAAAACATCTACAGTGCCCGGTGGGGAAGCAAATATATGTATGAAACCTATAACCTGGCAACTTTCGGCAACACCATCCGCAGCCGGAAAGAACCGATCCATCAGTTTTCCGTCTTTCACGACAATCTGGTCAGACTTCATCAGAAACTGAACATACAGGTGGGAGTACATTTCATCGGCTACCTACCTCAGAATTACCGCTCCTACTACAGCATACAGCCACGCTTCTCGCTGAAATACCAGCCAGACGACAAAGATCTGTTCTATGTTCATTTCTCCAGAATGGAACAGTTCTATCATTACATCCGTTTCAGCAACCTGTCATTGCCGACCGACTTCCGTATGCCAAGCATTGAAGGATAGCCTCCCATATATTTACCGAAAAGCGACTCATCAAAATAGTCATGGCCTGCAGGAACTGGAGTGTGGACCGTATAAAGCGAAGAAGCGCGTACGAGCTCCATTGCCTGATTGAAATTCAACCACTCTTAACATAG
>ENA-OQAN01001313-OQAN01001313.1-human-gut-metagenome-genome-assembly--contig:-NODE-1313-length-11150-cov-1.645196_pt1 | contig 11150 bp, 10 predicted proteins | sample MGYA00242735_ERZ504527 | MGnify/ENA primary metagenome ERZ504527 (study PRJEB26092, sample SAMD00036230) | human gut metagenome | host: Homo sapiens | study: EMG produced TPA metagenomics assembly of...
ATCGGCAGCAATGTCATGCGTGGCAGAGCTGAATGCCAACAACCAGAAAATTGCCAACGTAAGTTGGAAAAAGTGTTCGGTGGGGATTGGTGAAGGCTATGCCTGCCAGTCCCGCACCCATTAAGAGTTGCATAGTGACGATCCACCAGCGTTTCGTTTTGATAAGGTCTATGAAAGGACTCCACAAAGGTTTGATAACCCAGGGCAGATTAAGCCAGCCGGTATAAAAAGCCAGTTCGGTATTGCTGATTCCTAATCTTTTATACATAATGACTGAAATAGTCATCACTGCCACCGTAGGGCAGCCCTTGTGCAAAGTATAGCGTGGGTATCCATGCCCACGGTGAAGTATGTTTGTTTTTCATTATTCCTTTTTCATTTTAAAGATTCCGGATGGAAATCCTATCCGGCGCATGGCTTGGTGGATCGGTTAATAGAAACGGCGGATATCTGCACCTTTATAATAATGCAATAGAATTTCGTCGTAGGTATATCCCCGTTCCCCCATTACGGCAGCCCCGATTTGGCACAGGCCTACTCCATGTCCCCAACCGGCACCCGTTAGCAGAAACCATTCGGGGACGCCGTTTTTCAATTCTCCCTTATCTACTACAAAGGCTGAACTGAATAGGTGGGACGAAGACAGGGTACGACGTATCTCCAATTCTTTTCCGATAGTCAATGTTTTCAAAGAACCTACAATTTTCAGTTTGCAGATACGTCCGGACTTGCCACGTTGGATGGGAATCAGGTCGATGATGTCTCCATAATCTGATTTTGTATTTTGACGGATCAGTTCGGCTAGCTCTGACTGGGAATAACGCACTTTCCAACGATAGAAATCTGTGGTTTCCTGATCGTAATTGTTCAGTATTTGTGAAATTACTTTTTTATCGTGGGTATCACAGAACGAAACGGGAGAAGTACGTATCCAACGTTCTGCCTCTTCTTCTTTAGTCAGATCGGGTAACGGACGGTTTTCTTCTTCTTCCGTATCACGATGGTAGACAAATAGGGATAATTCTTATCTTCCCAGCAATAGCCGAATTCCTCACTTGCACCTCCGCAACATTTAGAGAAACGAGCATCGCAGATGCCGCGTTCATACATTAGTAATTGCCCTCGGGTTGCCTGTACTGCTTCAGTTACGGCAGCACTGGATGCCTTGGTTATTCCCTGATAACGTTGGCAATGATCATCTGCACAAACGTCGAATATGGTGTGGTCTTCCCGGTCGTACCAACGGATATATTCGGTATCGGTCTTGATAAAGGAAAAGAAACCTTCATTTTTGCCACTTAAAGCTTTGCGTTTCTCTATTTGAGCAAACAGCCAGCTGCGTGATACCACGGCATGTGCTTTCAGAAACTCTAAAGAGGAGGTGGCGTTCATCTCCGAAGAGATGACGCTTATCAAATAGTCTTCGGCGGGAAGAATATTGATAGCGGTGATTTTGCCTTCGTCCACCACTAGTTTCAGTGTTCCCATAAAACTTTGGGTTTCTTGCCGTTCCCAGTGGAAATTAATTCCGATGGTTACGTCATATAATGAAAACGAGGCATGTTCGTCTTGTGGAGTGAAGGTCAGTTCGCGGTAAAGATTACCATTCCACAGAATACCTCCTTCGCTGAAGGCTACTTGTTGTTCACCACAGACCGTTTCTCCTTTAGCGAAAAAATTGCCGTTCAGTGAAAAATGAATTTCTTGTGCGTTTACTATTCCTACGCTTATTTCGGGTTCTTTCATTGTTATTCGTCTTGTTTATGGGCTTGCTGTAATTCCTTCATCTCTTCGTGTTCTCTCTATCTTTTTGCTTTCTCGTCAAAATAACGTCCGGGTATCTTCTCGCTTCTTCTACTGTTATTCCCACTTCTTTTATGATGGATGCCACTTTTTCTTCTGTTATTTTGTCGAAATCTTCCTGACGGGTGGTGACGATTACGCCAGCCATGTCCAAAGCTCCCGGACTGATGAGCATCTGTTCGCTGCCTTTTGCAAAGTAGCAGTCGGGACGGTGCTTGCTGCGGGGAAAAACCACCGTATAGTATAGATGGCCTTCCTTCCATAACAGCAGGTTGAACTTCGCTTCTTGTCCGTCTTCATCCGGTGGGAAAGCGGCGAGGGCGCTGTATAACAGGGAGTCGTCATAATGCGTGTTGCTTGAGAGGATTACCAAAGGACAGGGATAGTCCTTGGTGTTGAGGTAAATTCGGCTACATTCTAGTGGATAATCTTCCTCTTCTTCTAGGTAGGGAAAATACATGCTGCGTATATCGATTGTCTGTGCGTGGGTTATCAGCTGTTGTACGTTCGGGATGATGGGAACATCAGTTTTTCTGACTCCTTGAAGATGGAGATGGTCCGGTGCAGAGGCTCCGCAATGTGCTCCATTATAGAATAGGGCGTAGTCCGGATATTTCTGTACGAATGCACGGACGTCATCGTAACTGAAAATATTCTCATCCATGAGTTGGGGGATGTGATCTTTATGGGCGATAGTGAGGTGATCCGGCAATATGGGATAAGGGTTAACGCATATTCTGTTTGCAGTGATGGTTTCCAGTGCTTTCTGCTCCTTAGGCTGGTTTTCCTTGCACAGGAAACAGGGGCGTGCTTGGATGCTGTCCTTATCCACTTTGGCGGTAGTCGAAACCGCACGCTGTGCATTGCACTGTACCACAAACGTGTAGCCGTTTATGGACAGTTCCTTGGTCTGTACAGTCTGTAATGCCTCGTGGTTGTGGTGTGCCAGTGGCCAGCACGCCAGTTGGCTGTCTATAAATCGCTTGATTTCATTCCGGTTCTTCAGCTCTTCTGTATATTTTTTGCGGATTCCCAGTTCACGGGTGCGCAGGCTGTCTTTGTAGTGATTGTTGGCATTGGTCTGCTCTATGCTCAGGGCGGCATCCGAGTTCCCTTCCCAGCGGCGGCACAGATAGAGTACATCATAGATTCTTCCTATCTTATATTGGCGCGAGAAAATGAGTCCCAGGGCATAATCTTCTCCGTAGCTGACATTGGGCACGCCTGTTTCGCGCAGGATAGGTGTGAAGAATGCGCGCGGAGCTCCCAGACCGTTGATGCGCAATGCGTTATTGTGTCCGTTCTCTTTCGTCCACTCGCTATGGTCTATCACTCCCGGAGCGATGGTGTTCAGCCGGAAGTCCGTCATGCGGTAAGTTCCTATTACCATGGCGCATTGCTCTTTGTAGAACGTGTCTACGATGGTTTGCAGGGTATGGGTGTCGCTGTACAGGTCATCGCTGTCAAGCTGTATGGCGAAGCGTCCGCACCGGGGGTGGTTGATTGCGAGGTCCCAGCATCCCCCTATGCCAGATCGGTACGTTGGGCTGAAGGTGGATTACCGCTTTGTTGTCCTTGTATTGACCGATGATTTCTGTGGTTCCGTCTGTCGAGTGATTGTCCACGATGATGATGTTGAATGGAAGCGTGTTTCTGTGAGAGTGCCGACCGGATGGCATCGGTTAATGGTACGGGCGCGGTTGCGCACGGGGATGATGATGGAGTTCGTATTCGAAATTTCCTTTCTTTACATCCGTTTCCACATACATAGGTTCAAGGAGGGCATCGATGGCTTTCAAGTACAGTGTGAACACTTCTTCCATTTCTATTTGTGCTTCCCTGTTGCGGGGATTTACGTAGTCGAATTGCTTTTCGCCGGACAGGCGGTTGTCGCTTTCTGTTTCCGTATAAAGATATTCGTTGATATGTACCAGATGAGAATGGAGGGTAAGGAATAGGCGCAGTTCATAAAGGGCGGCATACTTTCTTTCCTCTGTCATTTGGAGGCTGGCGAGGATGAATTCCGTTCTGTTGAATATCAGTAGCGGACCGAAGTCGAAATCATCACGCACACTGCCAGGTTGGTAGTCGTTGACGGGATGTTTCTTCTTTTCTCCGTTTTTCCATTCATGATGGTCGGCATAAACCATGCCGCATTCTCTGTCTTGCAGGAAGTCAGTCATGCGTTCCAGTGCCTTGTAAGCCAGTTCCAAAGCAGAAGTTTTGGTGTAGAGCAAGATATAAGGTGTGTCTGCCTTTTCAGCAATCATCTTCATTGTCTTAGAACTGGTTAGTGAATCAACAGGTAATATTTCGCATCCATCGGGTGTGGATAATGTCTTGTTGGGTTCAATGTTCAGCAGATAGATTTTGTTGACTATGCTACTTTCTTTTAGAGCATGGATTGTCTGTTCTGCCGCTGTGCTTTCCATATAAGGAATAAAGCAATTAATTGTTTTTCTCATTGTTAAAAAGTATTTCTCACGGCAAAGATAGGTAATATATCTTATTTTTTCTCTACCTTTGTACGCTAATTGTCTTTTAAATATAAATGGAAACTCCGAAAACAGCATTACTTGGCAGGACATTGGATGAGATTCAACAGATTGTGAGGAATCTGGGAATGCCTAAATTTGCCGCAAAGCAGATTGCGTCTTGGTTGTATGATAAAAAGGTGGAAACGATAGACGAGATGACCAATTGTCATTTAAAGCATCGCGAAGCGTTGAAAGAAGGGTATGAGGTGGGGGCATCTGCCCCGGTGGAAGAAATGCGTTCGGTAGACGGTACGGTGAAATATCTTTTCCGTACGCCAACCCGTAATTTCATTGAAGCGGTTATATACCCGATGAGGACCGGGCTACTCTTTGTGTTTCTTCGCAAGTAAGGATGCAAAATGAACTGCAAGTTCTGTATGACCGGGAAACAGGTTTTACAGCTAATCTGACAGCCAATCAAATATTAAACCAGATCTATTCTATCCCCGAAAGGGAAAAGCTGACTAATCTTGTTTTCATGGGTATGGGAGAGCCTTTCGACAATTTGGACGAGGTGTTGAAAGTGCTTGAGATCCTGACTTCAGAATATGGTTACGGCTGGAGTCCGAAACGCATCACTGTTTCTTCTGTGGGTTTAAAGAAAGGACTGGAGCGCTTTCTGAATGAAAGTGATTGTCATCTGGCTATCAGTATGCATACTCCGATCCCTTCGCAACGAAGGGATTTGATGCCCGCCGAGAAAGCTTTCTCCATTACGGAAATTATTGATATATTGCATAATTATGATTTTAGCAAACAGCGTCGTCTGTCTTTTGAATATATCGTATTCAAGGAGTGAACGATTCACTGATCTATGCTAAAGAGATAGTGAAACTCTTGCGGGGTATTGAGTGTCGTGTCAACTTAATCCGGTTTCATGCTATTCCTGATGTTGATTTAGAAGGGGTGGATATGGAGCAATGACAACTTCCGTGATTATTTGACGCAACATGGCGTATTTGCCACCATTCGTGCATCAAGAGGAGAGGATATTTTTGCCGCTTGCGGAATGTTGTCTACAGCTAAACAACAGAAAGAGAAAGGTGTTACATTACAGTAAACTAAACAATAATATCATATAATTATGAAACGAATAGCATTTTATTTAAGTTTGGTGCTGGTGGTTCTGGTACTGGCTTCTTGTAAGAAGGGACAAAAGAACTTGTTTACCCCCACGTCCAGCGGTAGACCTTACGAAGTATTGGTCGTAGTAAATAAACCTGTATGGGACCGTCCTGCAGGACGTGCATTGTTTGATGTATTGGATACCAATGTGCCCGGACTACCCCAGGCGGAGCGTTCGTTTCGTATATCAAATGTGGACCCTCAGCATTTTGACCGTGTGCTGAAAATATTCCGTAATATCATCATTGTGGATATTCAAGATATTTATACTCAGCCCAAACTTAAGTTTTCCCGTGATGTTTATGCGTCTCCGCAGATGATTATGACAATTCAGGCTCCTAATGAAGACGAATTTGAGGAATTTGTAGCAAAGAACAGTAAAGTGATTATAGATTTCTTTGTGAAAGCTGAGATGAATCGTCAGATAACTTTGTTGAAACAAAAACATAGCGATGTGATTTCCACTAAGGTAGGAAGTATTTTTGATTGTGATATCTGGGTGCCGATAGAACTGGCTAACTATAAAGAAGGCAAAGATTTTTTGTGGGCTTCTACTAATCGTGCTACAGCGGATATGAATTTTGTAATGTACTCTTATCCTTATACAGACAAGGATACCTTTACTAAAGATTATTTCATTCATAAACGTGATTCTGTAATGAAAGCAAATATTCCGGGTGAACGCGAAGGAATGTATATGGCAACAGACTCTATGTTTGTGGATGTGGAAGATATTGTTGTAAAAGGAGAGTATGCGCAAGAAGCTCGCGGATTATGGGAAATGGAAGGTGACATGATGGGAGGTCCGTTTGTGTCTCATGCACGGGTGGATCGTGCTAACGGTCGTGTCATTGTGGTTGAGGCCTTTATTTATTCACCGGATAAATTGAAACGTAATCTGATGCGTCAGATGGAAGCTTCACTTTATACATTGAGATTGCCCAATGAAAGCTTGATTGACGAAATTGTAATTAGTGGTAATATTCCGGAAGAAAAATAGATACAACAAGCCGGGTAAAGTAAGAAGAGACATTATAATATATAATATAGATGGAAGATAACTACAAGATACGAGTTGGTATTACTCATGGGGATATCAACGGAGTAGGATATGAAGTAATTCTCAAAACTTTTTCGGATCCTACCATGCTGGAACTTTGTACACCCATTATTTATGGATCACCTAAAGTGGCTGCTTATCATCGTAAAGCAATGGATATTCAAACAAATTTCAGTATTGTCAATTCTGCAGATGATGCTCAGCCGGATAAACTGAGCATCGTGAATTGTACGGAAGACGAATTGAAGGTGGAGCTCTCCAAACCGACACCGGAAGCTGGTAAAGCAGCTTTGGATGCGTTGGAGAGAGCTTTGCAGGACTATCGGGAGGGAATGATTGATGTTTTGGTAACTGCTCCTATCAATAAGCATACCATTCAGTCGGAAACTTTTCATTTCCCCGGTCATACAGAATATATTGAAGAGCGTGTGGGGGAAGGACAGAAAGCGTTAATGATTTTGCTGAAGAATGATTTCCGGGTAGCTTTGGTGACTGGTCATGTTCCTGTACGCGAGATAGCACAAGATATTACCAAGGAACTTATTATGGAAAAATTGGCTGTTTTCCATCGTTCTTTAAAAGAGGATTTTGGCATCGACAGTCCGCGTATAGCTGTGTTTTCATTAAATCCTCATGCGGGTGATGAGGGATTGATTGGTACGGAAGAGAGTGATATCATAATTCCGGCAATGAAGGAAATGGTTGCCAAAGGCATTCAGTGTTTCGGACCTTATCCGGCCGATGGCTTTATGGGATCTGGCAACTATACTCATTTTGATGGAATTCTAGCTATGTATCATGATCAGGGATTGGCTCCTTTCAAAGCTTTGGCAATGATGAAGGAGTGAATTACACGGCAGGACTTCCTATTGTACGCACTTCTCCGGCACATGGTACTGCGTATGATATTGCCGGACAAGGGGTTGCCTTGGAAGATTCTTTTCGCCAGGCTATCTATGTGGCTATGGATGTTTTCCGTAATCGGATTGTCGAAAAAAGAAATCCATGCACATCCATTGCGTAAACAGTATTATGAGAAACGGGATGATAGCGATAAACTGAAGTTAGATACCATTGATGATGAAGATTGATGGTGAACCGGTCTAAAATATAATTTCAAGAAAAAGAGTAGAAATGAAAATTTGTCAAATTATATCAGCGGGTGAAGGCTCCCGACTTTCACAAGAAGGGGTAGCTTTACCCAAACCTTTGGTGCAACTGAACGGAGTTGCCATGATTGACCGTCTGATACAGATCTTTGTGCGCAACGGGCTGATAAGGTGGTCATCATTATTAATAATGAAAGTCCGTTGACAAAAGAGCATTTGGCAAAACTACAGGCGGAAGCGACAGTGCCATTGGAAGTAGTTGTGAAAACTACGCCTAGTTCAATGCATAGTTTTTATGAACTGAACTCTTATTTGAAAGACGATAAGTTCTGTTTGACTACTGTAGATACCATATTCCGTGAAGAAGAATTCTCGACTTTTATTGAAGCGTTCAAACAATCGGACAAAGATGGATATATGGCGGTGACCGATTTCATAGACGATGAAAAACCGCTTTACATTTCTACAGATGAAGCTTTGAACATAACTGGCTTTCATGATGAGGCCATCTCCGGATGCCGCTATATATCGGGAGGAATTTACTGCCTGACTCCGACAGCGGTCAAGACATTGCACGGTGTATGGAAAAAAGGTATGTCCCGTATGCGCAACTTCCAGAGGCAGTTAGTGGCCGACGGCTTGAAATTAAAGGCTTATCCTTTTACAAAAATTCTGGATGTAGACCATGCCAGTGATATAGTGAAAGCGGAAAACTTTCTGACCGGTAAGGACGAGTAATTTAAAAGATAACATAAAGGAATGAATGTGATTTCAATAATAGGGGTAAGCCGTGGAAACGAATATTCACCCAATCATGTGGACAATGATGCCGCCATATTTAATAAGGTGGTGGAAGAGTTGGGACAATTGGGCTGTGAAGTTGAGGTTTATGCCGAGAAGGATTTCGTGGAGCAGGGTGTCAAAGGAGATATCATTTTTGATATGGCCCGTGATAAAGCAACAATAGCCCGCTTGAAGTCTTTGGAGGATGGAGGTGCGTTGGTGATAAACTCTGCTTACGGTATAGATAATTGTGTACGTAGACCCATGACGGAGCTACTTATAAAAAGAGGAGTTCCTCATCCGCAGAGTTTTATTATTTCCACAGCAGACGAGTATTCTGAAAACTGTTATCCTTGTTGGGTAAAGCGGGGAGACTCTCATGCTATGGTGAAAGAAGATGTAGCTTATGCCACTTGTAAGGAAGAGGTGGAGAATATTCTGGCTGATTTTCGCAACCGTGACATTCCTGTTGCGGTCATCAATGAGCACTTGCAAGGCGACTTGGTGAAATTCTATGGGGTACACGGCACTGATTTCTTTTATTGGTTTTATCCGTCTCCTTGTTCGCACAGTAAGTTCGGTTTGGAAAAAATAAACGGAATAGCCAAAGGGATTCCTTTTAGCGTAGAGGAATTGAAAATACAAAGTGATAAAGCTGCTGAGGCGCTGAACGTACCCATTTACGGAGGTGATTGTGTGGTTTCAGCCGACGGAACACTGCGGATTATAGATTTTAATGATTGGCCCAGCTTTGCCCGTTGTCGTGAGGAGCGGGAGGTAAAATTGCAGAGTGCATTTATAACCGGGCTAAAAAGCAAATGAAACAATAAAGACATGAGTACAGAGAGTGAGAAGAAAGGAATAGAGGCTTCTTTCAAATCCATGGACACAGAGGAGTTCCTGGATATTTATTTCAATCGTCCCATAGGATATGCATGGGCGCTATTGTTTAAAAAATTGAAGGTACATCCCAATGTCGTGACCATTTTTTCTATTATTCTAGGTATAGGCGCAGGCGTGATGTTCTATTACCCCGATATGAAACATACCCTGATTGGTATACTTCTATTGATGTGGGCAAACCATTATGACAGTGCGGACGCCAATTGGCACGGCTTACAGGGCAGAAAACCCAGTGGGGACGTATGTTGGATGCTTTGCCGGTGATATTTGGTTCTTTACTATTTATGCGGCGATCTGTCTCAGACTGATGGACCAGCCTATGCCGTTTCATATTGGTGACGGGATGCATTGGGGGATTTTTATTTGGATATTGGCTGCTTTTTCGGGCACTGTTTGTCATAGTAAACAATGTACATTGGCGGATTATTATCGTAATATTCATTTATATTTTCTGAAAGGGAAAAATGGAAGTGAGCTGGATAATTTCAAACAACAGCGTGAGATCTTCTATAGTTTACCTTGGAAAGGAAATTTCTGGTGGAAAGCTTTTTTGTATTTTTATGGTAATTACACACGTCAGCAGGAAAGAATGACCCTAATTTTCAGCGTTTCTGTGCTTTGGTAAAGGAAAAGTATGGGGACAATATTCCACAGGAGTTGCGGAACGAATTTCGTGCAGCTAGCAAACCTTTGATGAAATATACCAATATCTTGACTTTTAATACACGTGCCATTGCTTTGTATATCAGTTTGCTGATTGGCGAACCTTGGTTGTATTTTGTATTCGAGATTATTGTAATGACTTCTTTATTTGTATATATGCGCCATTGCCACGAGGCGGTTTGCGCACAGTTATATTATAAATACGCGGCGAAGTGAAAAGTAAATATAGAAATATATTCCTGATATTTGGGATTGTAGCTATCGTGGTAATGCTCTGTACTTTTGATATGGAGTATGATGAATTGTTGGCTAACTTGCGCCGGGCAGGGATTTGGCTGCCGGCTGTAGTAGGGTTATGGATTATCATTTACTTGTTCAATACCCTTTCTTGGTACATTATTATCCGAGATGGAAAAAAAGGAACGCCTATTCCGTTTTGGAAAGTTTATAAGCTTACAGTTTCCGGGTTTGCACTGAATTATGCTACTCCGGTAGGATTAATGGGAGGAGAACCTTACCGTATCATGGAACTGACTCCTTATGTCGGGGCCAGTAAGGCAACATCATCAGTTATCCTTTATGTGATGATGCATATTTTCTCGCATTTTTGTTTTTGGTTTTGTTCTATTTTCTTGTATTTGGCTTTACGCCCGGTAGATATTGCCATGGGGACTATGCTGGCTGTTGTGGGTGTGGTTTCTCTTTTGGCTATTTATTTTTTTATGAAAGGATACAAGAATGGAATGGCTGTCCGTACTTTAAAATTATTACAATATATTCCTTTTATTAAAGGATGGGCCAAACGTTTTTCAGAAAACAAACGGGAGACTTTGGAACGTGTGGACAGTCAGATAGCAGAGCTGCACAAACAGCGTAAGTCTACATTTTATGCCTCGTTAAGTCTGGAATTCATGGCTCGGATTCTAGGTTGCCTGGAAGTGTATTTCATATTGAATATTCTGACAACAGATGTTAGCTTTCCGGCTTGTATTCTGATTATGGCATTTACTTCTTTATTTGCTAATTTGTTCTTTTTCTCGCCTATGCAATTGGGCGCTCGTGAGGGGGGCTTTGCTTTAGCGGTAGGAGGACTGGCTATTCCGGGAGCTTTCGGAGTTTATACCGGATTGATAACCCGTGTACGTGAATTGATTTGGATTGTAATTG
>ENA-OQAN01001314-OQAN01001314.1-human-gut-metagenome-genome-assembly--contig:-NODE-1314-length-11135-cov-7.523165_pt1 | contig 11135 bp, 13 predicted proteins | sample MGYA00242735_ERZ504527 | MGnify/ENA primary metagenome ERZ504527 (study PRJEB26092, sample SAMD00036230) | human gut metagenome | host: Homo sapiens | study: EMG produced TPA metagenomics assembly of...
CGGTTGTGGAGGACAGGGAAGAGCACCACAGAGGATGAAGGACAAGCTGATGAGCTCAAACTGCCGTTGTTTTATATCCGGTGGGCGGGAGCTACTTTTGTAGATATTGCGCAGAGCGTCGGAGAGCTGCTTTTAGAGACCAGTGTGGATAATAAAAGGACCGGGGACTACCTGTACAATCTGCTTTTTGGATATGAGGTAAATGATAAGTATATCGAGAAGATTTCTGCACAGCTTGGTCTGAACTTTGACCGGCCGTACAGAGTGGGAATCATCGTGATAGACCGTAAATACGGAGTGAATCTGGAGCAGGACGAGCACACATATACATACTATACCGACTGCCTGAACCGCGAGGTTATCCATATGAAGAAAAAGCCTATGTATATGAGGTTTTTGAACAAATTTGTGCTTCTTTTTGAGGAGACAAAGGATATGGAGACGGAGCGTCAGATTGAAAGGATACTTATGGACTTAGACAGTCGTGCACCATTTGCAGGGCTGATTCACAGCACATGCATACTCGGTGCTGCATACAGGAAGCCTGCGGATTTTGGCAAGAGCTATCAGGAGGCGAAAAATCTCATCCCCAAAAAGGATATTTTACCCAATCCGACCAACAGGAAGGTAATCAGTGCCAGCTCCATGGGCATATACAAGTATATGTTCAACAGTGGCAATCAGCAGGAAATCATGGATTATTGCAACGAGAAGCTAAAGCGGCTTGAGATGTATGACAATGCAAACGGCTCGTTTCTCATAGATACGCTGCTCAATTACTATATGTGTGGCTTTAATGTCCAAAAAACGGCACAGATGATGTACGTTCATCGTAATTCCCTGCAATACCGTCTGAAAAAGATAGAGAAAATACTGGAAATAAGCCTTGATGACTCGATGGAATATCTGGATGTAGTTAATTGTATTCTTGTAAAAAGGCTTATGTTTAATTAGTTACTGTAAAAATGCACAAACAAATTGTGCAAAATTAACATTGCAAAGCTGCTTCATTAAGTTTATTATACGAACTAAGCAAAGGCGCTGGAGAAAAACTCCGGCGCCTTTTCGTATTTCAATAATCAAGGAGGAAAAGCTTATGATGAAGAGAAGTAAGAGATTTGCAGCATTGATATTGACAGGTGTAATGGCAGTGGCAACATTGTTTGGATGTGGTTCGTCATCAGGAGGAGCTGCTTCAGATAGCTCAGCGGCAGACAGCTCATCAAAGAAGGTTTTAAAGGTTGGTATGGAATGTGCATATGCACCATTCAACTGGACACAGGATACAGATACCACACCGGACGGCAGCAAGGCAGTCAAGATAGCAGGCTCTGATTACTATGCATACGGCTATGATGTAGCAGTGGCACAGAAGCTTGCAGACCAGATGGGAATGGACCTTGAGGTACATAAGGTTGAGTGGTCATCAATCGGTATCTCACTCGATGCAGGAGATTATGACTGTATCATCGCCGGTATGGGCAAGACAAAGGAAAGAGAAGCGTCATACGCATTCACAGAGCCTTATTACTATAGAAACAACTGTATTGTTGTTAAAAAGGGCGGCAAGTATTCAAATGTAAAGGGACTTTCAGATCTCGCAGATACAGGCTGCAAAGTAACTACACAGCTTGGAACAGGCTGGATTCCACTTTTAGACCAGATAAAGGGTGCTGAGCAGTCAGGAAACTTTGAGACTACATCAGAGTGCTTCCTCGCAATATCAAACGGCAGTGCAGATGTATGTGTAATCGATGTTCCGACAGCAGAGTCAGCAGCACTGACAAACGATGATTTACAGATTATCGAGCTGGATGAGAATGATACATTCACAGGTGATGATGAAATGGTAAATGTATGTATCGCAACAAGAAAGGATGATACAGCACTCAGAGATAAAATCCAGGATGCCATGAATGCAATCGGCTGGAATGACAAGGCAAAGATGGATGAGCTGATGGATCAGGTTCTGACACAGCAGCCGGCAGCCAACTAGTTGTTAGAGATTTATCTGATTCACGAAAAGATGAAAGACTGTGGGATGATGTTATATCGCATCATCCACAATAGTCTGATAAACCGGCGTAAGCTGGGGATTAGAGAGATAAAAGTGAGGTAGCAGTATGATGATAAGTAATCCAAGTAATTCGTTAGAATGGATGGTATTTCTGGCGCAGAAATATTCAAGCATGTTTATCAAAGGAACCTGGCTTACGCTGTACATATCGGTAGTTGGTACATTGCTTGGCTTCGTATTGGGATATATCGTAGGCATAGTAAATGATGTAAAGCTTAACGATGGCGACAACATTGTAAAAAAGGTCCTTATCCGTATAGTAAAGGTGATATTTACAGTTTATGTTGAAGTATTCAGGGATACACCAATGATAGTTCAGGCGATGATTGTGTACTATGGAATACGTCAGATGGGCTATGAAAACCTGACACCGGTATTTGCAGGTATTCTCGTAACTGTATTAAATACAGGTGCCTACATGGGAGAGACAGTCAGAGCAGGAATTGGATCAATAGATATGGGACAGCGCGAGGGCGCATGGGCCATGGGAATGTCACCGTTTAGGACAATGCTCTATGTAGTTTTGCCGCAGGCATTCAAGAACATCATTCCTGAGATGGCAAATACATTCCTTTTAAATCTGAAGATGACATCAGTGCTCAATGTTATCGCTGTGCAGGAGCTTTTCATGGCTGCCAAGACAGTCGGCGGAAACTACTACAAGTATTTTGAGTCATATCTGGTCATCGCGGTAATTTACTTTGTACTGTGCTTTGTATTTGATAAGCTCTTCAAGCTGATTGAAAAGAAGCTGCAGGGTAAGACAGACTATGCACTCGCAGTTGAGTACATGGACAATGAATAGGAGGCACAATATGAGTGAGACAGTAATTTCAATTAAGGATTTAAGTAAATCATTTGGTGATCATGAGGTACTTAGAAAGATTGATATTGATGTGCATTCCGGCGAGGTCATCTGTATTGTGGGCTCCTCAGGTTCGGGAAAATCAACACTGCTTAGGTGCATCAACAAGCTTGAGAAACAGACCTCGGGAAAGATTTTATATCACGATAAAGAGGTCAGAAATGTACAAAAGGATATCAATGATTACCGTTCAAAGGTGGGAATGGTGTTCCAGTCCTTCAATTTGTTCAACAATATGACAGTGCTCCAGAACTGTATGCTTTGTACAAGGAGGGTGCTTCATCTGCCAAAGCAGGAGGCTTTTGACAGGGCGATCACACATCTGAAGGCAGTCGCATGGCTCCTTATATCAATGCGAAGCCATCTCAGCTCTCAGGAGGACAGAAGCAGCGAGTCGCCATTGCCAGGTCACTTTGTATGAACCCGGAGGTGCTTTTATTTGATGAGCCTACATCGGCGCTTGACCCTGAGATGGTCGGAGAGGTGCTAAATGTCATGAAGAACCTCGCAAGAACAGGACTTACGATGATAATCGTCACACATGAGATGGCATTTGCCAGAGATGTTTCTACAAGAACTATTTTCATGGACTCAGGATATGTGGCAGAGGATGCAGCACCGTCAGAGCTGTTTACAAATCCTAAGAATCCAAGGACAAGAGAATTCTTAAGCAGATATCTGGCAGGCTAGATATGGTTGGCATTCAGAAGGAGGAAATGATAAATGGATAATTTTGTAGTAACCTTTGCCAGAGGATTTGGAACAGGCGGAAAAGCAATAGCATCACAGCTGGCAAAAGAGCTTGGAATACACTGTTATGAGAACCGTATTCTGACTCTTGCAAGCCAGCTGAGCGGACTTGACGAGAATGTGTTTCAGGAGGTAAATGAGAAGCTGCGTGAAGAGGGCGGATTTACGAGCTTTTTGCGAGGTCTTCCAAGAGCAAAGGGATATATATCAAGAAATGAGAAGTTCAAATCAGATGACAGACTCTTTGAGTATCAGAGCCAGATTATCAACGAGCTTGCAGACAAGGAATCCTGCGTCATAGTAGGAAAATGTGCCGACTATGTATTAAAGAACCGCCCAAATGTGGTGAGCATATACATTGAGGCACCGCGTGCATTCTGTGTGGAGCGTACCATAGCCAATATGGGTGTGACACCGGAGGTGGCAAATGCCACGATTGAGAGAACAGATAAGTTCAGGGCAGATTATTACAAGTACTATACACACGGAAACTACTGGACCAATCCGGTGAACTACGACCTGACACTAAACAGTGAGCGTGTCGGTGTGGAAAACTGTGTGAAGACGATAGAGCAGTATCTGATCATAAAGGGTTTTATCAAGGCTGATATGATTAAGCCGGTGGGAGAACTCATATAAAAAGTATATAACAAAAATTGCAGCTCGTGTATTGAGCTGCAAATTTTTGTTATTATTATATAGATATGTCTATCCAAGCAAAGCCTTATCAGAAGCAAATTCCTCGCCGGAAACCTCCTCAAACTTCATGAGCAGATCCTCCACAGTGAGGTTTTTCTTTTCCTCGCCTGAGATATTAAGGACAACCTGTCCGTTATTCATCATGATGAGTCTGTTGCCGTGAGCGATGGCATCACGCATGTTGTGTGTGACCATCATGGCTGTCAGGCTGTTCTCCTTGATGATTTTGTCTGTGAGAGCGAGCACCTTTGAGGCTGTCTTTGGGTCGAGAGCTGCGGTGTGCTCATCCAAAAGCAGCACCTTCGGCTTCTGGAGTGAAGCATGAGCAGTGTAACAGCCTGACGCTGTCCACCTGAGAGCAGACCAACCTTTGAGGTCATTCGATCCTCGAGTCCCAGGTCAAGCTCCTTTAAAAGCTCGTGGAAACGCTCCTTTTCAGCCTTTGTGATGCCCCAGCCAAGACCACGGCGCTTTCCACGGCGTGCTGCAAGTGCGAGGTTTTCATCAATCTGCATGGTTGCGGTAGTTCCTGTCATTGGATCCTGGAACACACGTCCCAGAAATGATGCACGCTTGAACTCAGGAAGTCCTGTGACATCCACTCCATCGATGAGAATTGAACCATCGTCCACAGGCCATGTGCCTGCAACGGCATTGAGCATGGTCGATTTTCCGGCACCGTTTCCACCGATAACAGTGACGAAATCGCCCTCCTCAAGCTTTAAGTTTACACCATTAAGGGCATGCTTTTCATTGATTGTGCCCGGATTGAAGGTTTTATGTACGTTTCTAATCTCTAGCATTTATTTGCCCTCCTTTGCGTTAAGTGCTGCGGCAGAGCGCTTGCCTGCCTTTTTGAAGGAGGCCTTGCTCTTGCCCTTCAGGTAAGGCACTGCAAGGAAAATTGCCACGATGATTGCAGTGAAGAGCTTTAAGTCATCACTTGGCATCTGCAGCCACAGAACAATTCCGATTACAATGTAGTAAACAATTCCACCAAATATGACAAAGATAAGCTTTCCCATGAAATTCATGTGCTTTCCGAGGATTGCATCGCCGAGCACCTCACCGATGATAACGGCGGCAAGACCGATGACGATTCCACCACGGCCCATGTTTACATCGGAAAAGCCTGAGTACTGTGAAAGCAGGCCGCCTGAGAGCGCTACAATTGCATTTGAAAGCGCAAGACCGATGAGCTTCATGTTGTCGATGTTGATACCCTGAGCCTTGCTCATTGCAGGGTTGCAGCCAGTGGCACGGATAGCAGAGCCCTGCTCTGTTCCGAAATACCAGTAAAGCACCGCGATAATTACAACCGAGAAAATCACACCGACAATTATCGCATGTGTCAGGTTACGTGATGAAAGCACCAGATTATATTTATCTGCGCTAAGTGCCTGGTTGGCGTGGCGCTGCATGATATTTAAGTTGATAGAGTAGAGAGCTATCTGTGTAAGGATTCCTGCCAGAATCGGAGGAATGCCGAGCTTTGTATGTAAGAGACCCGTGCAGAGTCCTGCGAGCAGACCGGCAATACATGCGCAAAGCAGTGAAACCCAGATATTGTAGCCGTTAATCGTCATCATAACGGTTACGGCACCACCTGTTGCAAATGAGCCATCAACCGTCAGATCTGCGAAGTCCAGCAGTCTGAAGGTGATATAAACACCGAGTGCCATGATACCCCAAATCAGACCCTGGGCTATATTGCCCGGAAGGGCATTGGTGAATGCAACCGGATTTAAGGTTGCAAAATAATTCATTAGAATCATTTTATTAAATACCTCCATAGTGCAGCTGTTTATTCAGCTGAGATTTCCTCATAGCCGTCCGGAACTGTAATTCCAAGCTCCTTGGCGCGGTCCGGAAGGTACTCCTTAGTGAACTTAGGAGCGCTCTTAACCTCCATAGTTTTGATGTCTGTACCATTTACAAGGATATCGTAAGCCATCTCACCTGTTGTGTATCCAAGGTCATAGTAGCTGATAGAAAGTGTTGCCACACCACAGCCCTTAGCGATTCCTTCCTCGCCAGCGAAGATAGGTTTCTTAGCCTGTGAAGCTACATTGTTGATAGCCTCTGTACATGAAGCAGCAGTGTTGTCAGTTGGGATGTAGATTGCATCAGATGCATCACATGCACTCTGTGTTACTGCAGCAACATCATTTGAATCAGAGAAGGTGTACTCTTTTACAGTGTATCCCTCGTCCTCAAGGTATTTGGTAATAGTTGTTGACTGGTAGATACTGTTTGGCTCAGATGAGCAGTAGATGATACCGATGTTCTTTGCATCCGGGAAGAGCTCCTTGATGCATTTAGCCTGCTCATCGAGTGGAGCGAGGTCTGTTGTACCTGAAATATTCTTTCCTGTTGTACCTGAAATATTCTTTCCTGTAGTGCCTGACCAGTCTGACATATCAAGAGCTGTAGCGTAGTCTGTGATAGATGTTCCGAGAATCGGAATAGAGTCTGTGGCTGCTGAAGCGGCCTGAAGAGCTGCTGTGGCATTTCCAAGGATAAGGTCATAGTCGTTTGTGACGAACGTGGTGCAGATTGTAGAGCATGTAGAAGCATCTCCTGCGGCATTCTGCTCGTCAAATGAGACCTCGTCTCCGAGCTTGTCCTTTAATGCGTCTTTAAAGCCCTTTGTAGCGGCATCGAGAGCCTCGTGCTGTACGAGCTGGCAGATACCTACCTGATATTTGGCATCTGAGTTCTTACCTGACTGTGTGCCACCGTTTGCTGAACCGGAATCTCCGCATCCGGCAAGTCCAAGAACCATTGTTCCGGCAAGAACAAGTGAAGCTAAAATTTTAGATCTCTTTTTCATGATAATTCCTCCTTTTATCAGCGCTTTAAAGCGTTGATGTATCAATTAGGTAAATTATATTCACTTATTAATGAGAAGTCAAGAGAAGATGAGGAAAAAGTAGGGTTTAATATATATAAATGATGGATAATAGGCTATAATTGAAAATAAACATAGCATCAACAAAACAGTAAAGGAAGAAAACACTTTGATAAATATAGCGATATGTGACGATGATTTAGTCTTTGCGTCAAAAATGGAAGCAATATCTTAAAAAGTGGAGCTTATGGTCTCCATTTGTTTCGCTGTGGTTAGGGAGCTGTTTTGAGGATTTCAGCAGTTTCAGCTACTTTTTTCCAGAATTTTTCCAGCTTTTGGGCTGGATTGGGGAGCGGTTTTAGAAGTTTTATGGATTAAAGCTACCCAGGGCTTGCCTGCTATCAACCTATGGCTATTGTACACTATGCTAATTTAGTGTGGGGAATATTATGCTAAAGAATAAAAATGATGGTTCATACTGGATTTGTGGAGAGGGTGTTGGCACAGAACAAAAAACGGTTTCGGGAGAAACAGAGTATACAGTTATATGTAGCAGTAAATTTGTGCCATATGAATTTCCTGCAAATGAATTTTCAAAATAAAATATGGCTGAAAGTAAAAATCCCCGGTAGTAACTACCGGGGATTCTCTGTCTATTCAGCTACAACCTTGGCAAATTTCTTTTTACCACGTCTGATAATGAGACCCTCACCCTTGAAATCGTCGAGAGTGTATTTGGTAGAGATATCAGTTATCTTCTCATCTGCAACGGAAACACCGCCCTGCTGGATATTTCTGCGGCCGTCTCCTCTTGAATCGCAAAGTCCTGCTTTTACGAGAACAGAGATGATATCAAGCTCTCCGTCAGGGAAGTCCTCAGCTGTAACGGTAACTGTAGGCATATTTGTATTGTTGGCTCCGCCTGCGAAAAGTGCATGGCTTGCTCTTTAGCCTTTGCGGCTTCCTCCTCACCGTGAACAAGCTTTGTAAGCTCGAATGCCAGGATTTCTTTAGCTTCATTGAGCTGTGCGCCCTCCCAGCTTTCCATCTTGTCAATCTCTTCGAGAGGAAGGAAGGTGAGCATTCTGATACATTTAAGAACATCGGCATCAGAAACGTTTCTCCAGTACTGGAAGAACTCAAAAGGTGTTGTCTTGTTAGGATCAAGCCATACTGCACCTGACTGTGTCTTGCCCATCTTCTTGCCCTCAGAGTTTAGGAGCAGATTGATTGTCATAGCGTATGCGTCTTTTCCAAGCTTACGTCTGATAAGCTCTGTTCCACCGAGCATGTTGCTCCACTGGTCGTCTCCACCGAACTCCATGTTGCAGCCGTATTTCTGGAAAAGTGTGTAGAAATCGTAGCTCTGCATGATCATGTAGTTAAACTCAAGGAAGGAAAGACCCTTTTCCATACGCTGCTTGTAGCACTCAGCTGTAAGCATACGGTTTACTGAGAAATGAGCACCAACCTCGCGGAGCACATCCACGTAGTTTAAGTCCATCAGCCAGTCAGCGTTGTTTACCATGATAGCCTTTCCCTCGCCAAAGTCGATGAAGCGGCTCATCTGTTTCTTGAAGCACTCTACGTTGTGGTTGATAGTCTCTGTTGTCATCATCTGGCGCATATCTGTACGTCCTGATGGATCACCAATCTGTGCGGTACCTCCACCGATAAGCACGATAGGCTTGTTTCCGGCCATCTGAAGTCTTTTCATAAGGCAAAGAGCATGAAATGTCCAACGTGAAGGCTGTCTGCTGTAGGATCAAAGCCGATGTAGAAGGTAGCCTTTCCGTTGTTTATAAGCTCTTTGATTTCTTTTTCGTCTGTTACCTGCGCGATAAGACCGCGGGCAACTAATTCGTCATAAATTGTCATGATTTTCCTCCTGATAAAATGAATCTGTATTCTGAAAAATAAAATATCCCCCTCATCCATTTAAGGACGAGGGGGATTTCTCGCGTTACCACCTTAATTTGCATCCTGCTCGCACAGGAATGCCTCCGTGAGTTGTCACACATTATTCGACATATATTATATAGTGAAAATAGCCGATTCTGCTAACACTCCGGCACTATAACGTGTGCCAATACGTTGCGGCTTATTAATCGAACCGGGGATATTTAATCATCCGGTATGACGTTCGGTGCAAAGCTCCGGGATGTATTCCAGATCTGTTTCCTTGCGCCTCTCACCTGCCGGCAGCTCTCTGTAAGTATTGCAGAAATGTACTTGTTCCCATCAAAGCCTGTTGAAATGTAATTGTGCTTCAATTGACGATATTATAGCCGTTTAAGAAGGGGTTTGTCAAGGGCTGTAAAAAGCGGTGATTACTTTAACGGTATATACAGGTCGGAAGAACTATTGCAAAAAAGTATAAAAAAGTATAAAATAAAAGAAAAAGTATAAAAATTTATAAAAAACTATAAAGAACAATATAAAGTATAAAAAAATATAAATAGTTTTGAATTTCATATAATAAATTGAGGTGAATTTATGCAGAATCCATTTACTACAACCTTCAGTAAGACTCCGGAATACACATATATCCATACAGAGAAAACAGAGGAGATACTGGAAAACTTTATTTACGATAATCCGTCGGAGTCGGTATATAAGATAACCGGTGTCAGAGGCTCCGGTAAAACCGTTATACTTGCAAAGGTGGAGGAAGAATTAAGAACCAATGAAAGCAGATATATAAACTGGCTTGTTTTTGATGTAAATCCTGCAAGAGATATACTGGGACAGATAGCGGCAATGCTTGTAAAGGCCGGTTTTGGTTCACAGGATAAGAAAACAACAGGGATAAACCTCTCTGCAACAGTGATGGGAACAGGTGGTGGAATCGGCTATACGGCAGAAAACAATAATAATTTCTTTGATATCGGTGTAGAAGTTGAGACAATGATACAGGCTGCACAGAAAAAGGGGAAGAAGATACTTATAGGAATAGATGAGGTTTCAAAGTCCGAAGAGATGATAAAATTTGCGTCTGAATATGGCAGATGGCTCAGAGCAGGGTATCCGGTTTATTTTGTGTGTACAGGCTTGTATGAAAATATACAGGAATTGAGCAATGTCAAAAATCTTACATTTTTCAGAAGAGCGGCAACAGTTAAAACGGAGCCTCTTAATATGATACGAATGACTGAAATGTATAAGAGTAAGCTGGATATTGACAGTAATGAGGCTCGTGAAATGGCGAAAATCACGAAAGGATACGCATATGCATTTCAGGAATTGGGCGTGTTGTATTTTAAGAAGAAAGAGGATGAGTCACTGGAAGATATTTTACCAGGACTCAAGGCTGAATTGTTTGCATATTCTTATGAAAAAATATGGGAAGAGATGACTGAAATGGACAGGTTTCTTGCAGGACTTTTGACAGAAAAGGAAGAATACAAGCGTGAAGAGGTGCTTAAGCTTATGGGAGAAAAGTCAGGAAGCTATTCTATGTACAGAGATCGTCTTATAAAAAGAGGTATATTGAATACCAGACAGGGCTATATCTCGCTTGCGCTTCCATATTTTGGTGAATATATAAAGGAGTATTGTTAGAATCTTAAAATGAGTGAATTATACAAGCTCCAAAAGCTTTTTAATTATTGCACTCTGACCTGTGGTGATGTATACTTTGAATAACAAACAAACTTTGGTTATGAAAGGGAGAAAAAATGAGCACATATTATACTATTATGAGTATGATTGACGCTTTAAGTCGTTTATCAATCTGGCAGTTATGGTACTGACAATTATTGCATCATGGATTATGTATGCAAAGGCAGGAGAGCACGGCTGGGCGGCCATCGTACCGTTTTAGCAGCTCATATGTAAAATTCAGGATTGCAGGGAAACAGAAGCTGTTCTGGGGATATCTTGTGGCAAGTATC
>ENA-OQAN01001315-OQAN01001315.1-human-gut-metagenome-genome-assembly--contig:-NODE-1315-length-11131-cov-1.461559_pt1 | contig 11131 bp, 11 predicted proteins | sample MGYA00242735_ERZ504527 | MGnify/ENA primary metagenome ERZ504527 (study PRJEB26092, sample SAMD00036230) | human gut metagenome | host: Homo sapiens | study: EMG produced TPA metagenomics assembly of...
GAAAAATATTGTATCATGGTGGGAATATCAAAGCAGTCAGTATCCATTTTTTGTGTTAGGAGCGAATTTCGGACCATATCATACAGAAGAATATCGAAGTGCAATGGACAAAGTATATACAAAGTTAAAAGATATCTGTTTTCGAGATACCTATTCAAAGAATCTTTTCGTAGACAATGATCATGTAAGACAAGCACCAGATATCTTGTTTTCTTACCCTATGCCGAAAGTGGAAGAAAATAAAAAACAGATTTTTATATCTGTAATTTCTTATAAAGATAAAGAATTGAATTCAGATTTTGATCAAATGACCAATGAAGAATATATTGAAAAAATGGTACAAATAACAAGTGGGTTTAGCAAAGAAGGATATCAGGTAATTTTAGCATCATTCTGCAGAGAAGAAGGAGATTTGGATGCAGCGCAGGAAATTAAAAATAGATCAGGACAGCAGCGAAATATTACCATATTTGATTACAACGGAACGAATCGTAAACAATTATTAGAAGAAATGAGCCGTTCTATTATATTATTGCTACAAGATTTCATGGAACGATACTTGGTCTGACAGCAGGAAAATCAGTCTTTCCCATTTTATATAGTGATAAAACAAAATATGTATTAGAAGACCTGGGATTTCATGGAGAATATGCAGACTTAAGAGATCCAGATTCCTTAAGTTTTGAAAATGCAAAGAAGAACTTAGAATCAGGATATAAAATAGATGTTACAGAATCCGTTCAAAATGCAGAAAAACATTTTGAAAAATTAGACGAATTTTTAAATAACTAGGGGAAATTATTATGGAATTAGTCAGTATGATCATACCTGTATATGGGGTAGAAGTATATCTTGGAGAATGTCTGGAAACAGTGTTAAATCAGACCTATGAAAATTTAGAAATCATTTTAATTGATGATGAATCCCCAGATCATTGCTCTGAAATTTGTGATCAATATGCACAAAAGATGAAAGGATCAAGGTGATTCATCAGAAAAATGGCGGTGCAGCGAATGCCAGAAATCATGGACTAGATATAGCAACAGGGGAATATATTTGTTTTATCGATAGTGATGATAAGATTGAAAATAATTATGTAAGAAAAACATGTTAGGTTGCAATAAAAGAAAATAAAAGCCGAGGTTGTTGTTTGTTCTTTTAAACAATGGTACAAAGATAAGACACGAGATAGCGAAGGTTTTGAAAATAAAGAATACAGTAGCAAAGATTATATCAGAAAATTTTATCTGATTGGACATGTGGATTGATCTGGAATAAGTTGTTTGATAAAAAAACATTAGAAGGAGTCCGATTTGAAGAAGGACATAAGATTGACGATGAATTTTTTACATATCAGGCGATTTTAAAAGCCGAAAAAGTTGTGGTTTTTGATGAGTCTTTATATTGGTATCGAATGAGAAAATCAGGAGTTATGCTGTCAGGAACACAGTATCAGGCACAGATGTTAAAAGACCGTTTGGAATATATGACAAAGCGTTATGAGATGGTTATAGAGAAATATCCAGATTTAAAGGCAGAATATTTATATAATTTAACGGATAATCTGATCAGTTACACAAGGCAGGCACAAGGAATCAAAGAATTAGAAAAAGATGTCTGGGCAATCAAGAAGCAATATTGGAATCGGATTATGTTTGGACTAATTCCAGTGAAAATAAAATATTCTTTTTTTAGAAGTTTTTTTGATAAAACAAAGGAAGAACTGAATGTTGATGAAGGGGAGAATCATTATTTTGAATAATAAGGAGCAAATATATAAAAAACAAGAAAAACTACATATTTATGAATATCAAAATGCAATCATATTACCACGAAAGTATGAAGATGATGGACCAACATGGGGAAAAGGCGGAGTTTGTAGACAAGAGGGTGAGTTTGTTCAAAGTTCATTTTACGATGGTGGATGGCTCAGAATGGTGGAAAATATGAGTGGAATCAGACAGATGAGATTTATATAGATGAGAAAGTTATTTATATCGGAGTTTTTTGCCAAACATTTGGGGGCATTTTCTTGTAGATATGACTTCCAAACTATGGATTTTTGCAGATTCTGAATTCAAAGAAAATATAAAAGATTTTAAAGTTGCATATATTGGAGAAGAAGAACCTGAAGGAAATTATCTTGAGTTTTACAAGATGTTAGGAATTGAGAAAGAACAGTTGATCCACATCGAAAAGCCTGCAAGATTCCAAAAAGTATTTGTTCCAGAAGCAGGATTTCGACCATGTATATGGTATACAGAAGAATATCAGAGAATGTTTGATCTGATGACAGAATCTGTGTTAAAAGATAAAACTTTAAAAGAAAAATTTAAAAATATTAAGAAAATATACTTTTCAAGAAGAAAATTTGGCAAAGCAGCAGCGACAGAATTTGGAGAAGAGTATATTGAACAATGTTTTAATCAGAATGGTTATGAATCATTAGGCCCAGAAACATTAACATTAAGAGAACAGATCTATGTATGGAACCATGCAGAAGCAATTGCATGTATGAATGGAACCATTCCGCTAAATGTAGTCTTTTGCAAAAATGAAAAATTAAAATTAACAATCTTAAATAAGATGAGTATCTATCATAAAAACCCATACATTTATCTGTACATGAGAAATATACAGGCAGAGTTTATTGATATTTATAAAGAACCGTTAAAAGGATATCCAAAATCTCTGGGAGAAGGACCATATCTGATTAAGACAGGAAAAGAATTTTTTCATTATTGTCAAAGAGAAAAATTTGAGATCCCATATACAGGAATGAAATTGAAATTTTATGATTTAAAACAAGAGATAAGATACTATTTGTGTGTTATAGGAATCGGAAATAAGATCAGAAGAGTTGGATCGTACATAAAAAAGAAAAATGTTAAGAAGGTGATAAGATGAGACGTTTTTTTCAAAGAGCATATCATTTCTTAGAAAGAATCAAAAATGAGAGCAGGAATTTCCTAAAGAACGTAAAGCATTTTGGATTCCGAACTGCAAAAGCAATTTTTATTGATGGATTATTTCCACCAGGAAAATCAGAAAAATATATTGCAGAGATTGAACGTTTTATAGATGAAGCAATGGGAGATTTTGTGCGAAGTTATAAGATCAATGACAATTGGAAAAATGAATCTGAAAAATATCCAAAATCAAGAGAAAGTTCCAGTATGGGTATGTTGGTGGCAAGGAGAAGAAAGTATGCCAGAACTGGTAAAGATGTGTTTCAAACGTCTGAAAGATACATTACCAGCTGATATTACGGAATTACATTTAATTACATTTGATAATTATAAAGATTATGTGACATTCCCAGTTCATATAGAACAGAAATTTAAAGAAAAGAAGATTACAATGACAACTTTGTCAGATATTTTACGCTTTTGTTTGTTAAGTGAATACGGCGGATTCTGGATGGATGCAACGGTATTTTTCACAGGAGAATTTCCAAAAGAATTCTTGAAAAAACCATTCTATTCACAGAAAATGTATGATCCTGTTATATGTCAGCGAGAAGCATGTAAAGGACGCTGGTGTGGATTTTTTATGACAGGATATGCTCATAATCCAATTTTTGAATTTGGACGAGATGCATTCTTTGAATGGTGGAGAAAATATGATGATATTGTTGATTATGTTCTGATTGATTATCTGATTTTATTAGGATATAAGAATTTTTAAGCAGATTAAAGAATTGATTGATGATGTACAGATAATAATCTGGATATTTTTGAAATGTATCAGGTATTAGATAAGCCATATACTACAGAATTATATGAACATTTGACAAAGCGGAATATCATTCATAAATTAACTTACAAAATTGATTTAAAGAAGGAAACAGCAGATGGACAAGAAACTTTATATGCACATTTGCTGAGAGAAGTCTATGGAAACAAATAAAAAAGTCAGTATTGTGATACCAGTATACAAAGCAGCAGATACAATCACAAGATGTGTGGAATCCTTGGAGAAAAATACATATAAAAATCTGCAGATCATACTAGTAGAGGACTGCTCAGGGGATCAGACGATAAATATATGTAAGAAACTTGCAAATACTTATGACAATGTATTATGTATCGAAAATGATCAAAATCATGGAGTTTCATATACAAGAAATCAAGGGTTGGATTATGCAGATGGGACCTATTTAATGTTTGTAGACAGTGATGATTATGTAGAAGCAGACTACGTAGAAACAATGATATCTGTGATTTCTTGCACAGGTGATGAAAATATTATGCCAGTTTGTGGGTATGTAAATCACGATGAAAAGAAAAATGGGAGAACTGATATTTTCTTACCATCCAATGAACAGAAAGATTTTAAAAAATCAATACAGATTATGCCAGAGTTATATGAACAAAGAATGTTACAGATTATCTGGAACAAGATTTTTCGGCTGGATGTGATAAAACAAAATCATATTCGGTTTAAAGAAGAAATGTTTATTGGAGAAGATTTCAGATTCTTATTAGAATATATGAAGGCTACAAAGATATCAGGATTTTTCTTTGTAAATAAGGCATTATGCCATTATATGAGAGATAATGAAAATTCATTGATGTCCAGATTATTGGAAACGAAGATTCAGGATAGTTTGGATAATTTTAAGATTATGTATGAACTTATGGGAAAATCAGCAGATGAGATTCAGAAATTAATTGCAGAAGAAAAGCAAAAACAATTGGAGTATTATGCATATACGATTATGCATGATGAAAATATGACAACAAAAAGAGAAAAAAAGAAAGAATTTTTTTCAGTTGCCTTCAGATTGTGCAGAACAGTTATATAAACAGCAGAAAGCACTGCAAAGAAAAGAAGGTATTTACCGATTAAAAAGTAAAATATTAAAGAAATAAGGGGCTTATATGGGACAGAAAAAAGTTAATGAACTAAAAGTTGGATCAATTATAACATATATAAATTTAATAATTAGTACAATTATACCATTATTATATACTCCGATTATGCTCAGAATTCTTGGGCAGGAAGAGTATGGATTGTATAGTTTATCAAATTCAGTGATCAGTTATTTGACACTATTAAATTTTGGATTTGGTACAGCAATCATACGATTCATATCAAAATTTCGAGTAGAAGGCGATCATGACAAAATAGAGGGTGTTACAGGTTTGATCCTTTCTATTTATGGAATTATAGCAATTATTGTTTGTATTGTTGGTTTTTTATTAACAAAAGGAACAGGATTATTTTTTGGAACGGGATTAACAGTAAATGAAATACAACGATTAAAGGTATTGATGATTGTTATGACCGTTAGTACAGCAATTTCTTTTCCAGTGAGTGTGTTATCTTCTGTATCTGTTGCCTATGAAAAATATATTTTCCGAAAAATGGTTGATATGATTGCAACAATTGCAACACCTATTTTAAATTTAATTGTATTGTTTTTAGGATATGCATCCATTGGATTAGCTATGATTGGATTAGGCATACAGCTCATTTATGGAATTATTTTTATTTGGTATTGCAAACAGAAATTAAATGTAGTACCAAGATTTAAAGACATGCCATTTTATATGGTAAAAGAAATTTTGGGATTTTCTATATATGTTTTTGCAAGCTCTATTATTGATATGCTATATTGGGCAACAGATAAAGTCCTGATTGGAGCAGTTTTAGGAACAGTCGCAGTTGCTGTTTATAATATAGGTGGAACATTTACTTCAATGTTACAAAACATGTCATCTGCGATTAGCGGAGTTTTTGGAACAAGAGTAAATATGATGGTTTTTGGAAATCAGCCAATGGAAAAATTATCAGAATTATTAATTAGAATTGGAAGATTACAATATTATATTGTATCATTAATATTGTCGGGTTATATTGTATTTGGACAAATATTCATTGATGTTTGGGCAGGAAAAGATTATTCACAAGCATATATTATTGGGCTGTTAACAATGGTTCCTTTGGCAGTGCCATTGATTCAAAGTATTGCTTTTTCAGTTATTTCAGCACAGAATAAATTGAAGTTTAGAACGATTGTATATGCAGTGATTGCAGTATTAAATGTAATAGGAACAATTTTAGCTATGCCAAAATTCGGAATTATTGGAGCAGCAGCATGTACAGCAGTTGCATTTATTGTTGGAAATGGAATTTTGATGAATTGGTATTATTGGAAGGTTATAAAACTCGATATTATAGGTTTTTGGAAAAATATTATAAGGATCAGTATTGCGCCAGTTATATGGTTGTTGTGGGGACAGTAGCACTTCGAGTGATTACAGTAAAGAATCTTTGGATGGTATTAATCTTAGGAGTTATGTATGTAGTTATTATTTGGAATTGCTTCATGGATTCTAGAAATGAATGATTATGAAAAATCTTTGGTGACTGGTATGTTTCATAAGATAAAAAGATAGTAAACAAGATAGGGATGGATTATGAGTAAATATTTTATTTCAGTTATTATGCCAATATATAATGCAGAGAAATATGTAAAAAAATCAATTGACAGCTTAGTGAATCAGACGACAAATGAGATAGAGATTATCTTAGTGGATGATGGATCAACAGATGGCAGTGGAAGTATTTGTGACCAGTATGATGGATCAGAGAATGTTAAAATCATTCATAAAGAAAATGGAGGAATATGTACAGCACGAAATGCTGGCCTGTTACAAGCAGAAGGCCAATATGTATCTTTCATAGATTCTGATGATTTTATGGATTTAGTGGCATATGAAAAGATAATAAAGGTATTGAAAAATAATCAAGCAGATATCTTAGATTTTGGATGGAGATATGTATCAGAAACAGGAGAAAAGACAGAGAATTTCCACGAGAACCCTAAAAAGCGGTTGTTAGATAAATCATATATAAAAAACAAGTTTTACCTCCATTATTAAATCTAGAAAAAAATCGCAAAAATTTTGTGTTTGATTTTTCATGGAATAAGATATACAGGAAAGAAATCATTGATAAATATCAGATTCATTTCGATGAAAAAAGAAACACTTGGGAAGATCGGATTTTTATAGTAGAATTTTTGAAATACTGCAAAAATTATTATTGCATGGATGAATGTTTTTATAATTATGTGAGTGTACCAAATTCTTTAAGCAGAAGATATAATGCACAGTATTTAGAATTGATATTAGCAAATTATAATTTATATGTAGAATTGTTTGGAGAAGATTATGATTTCTCAGCACAGTATGCAACAGATTATTGGTGTAGATCCATTGAGAATATGATCATACAGCAATTGAGAGTGAAAGATCAGCATCCAGAGGTGATTCAAAATATAAAGAAAATTTTGAAAGAACTACAAGTAAAAACATGGTATAAAAACCGAACGAAAAAAGATCAGATAGATTATGAGATTAGTCAGTATCTAAAAGAAAATGAATATGATCGGGTAGTAGAGATTTATGAAAATAAGTTAGAAGTTTTTCAAAAACAGGAAAGAAAAGCGTCAAGGAACCAAATGTTGAGAAGAATCGTTAGAAAATTGAAGATAAGGAAAAACTAAAAATATAAAACAAATTGGAGAGAGATGGAAATATGGGAAAAAATATAATACGAAAATTAAAATTATTATTCTGATAGGACTTTTTGCAATCGCATTATTTTATTATCGAAATGCAACATTTACTACAGTTGGAGATGATGAAGTATATCGAACAAGTATCGAAATATGGGGGTCATGGGTGAATTGGGTGAAAGCGTTATTATTTTGGAAACAGTGGAAGAATTATAATACATAGTCTTTTAATAATTATTTTGAATTTACCAATGGATATTTTTCGTATTTTAAGTTCAATAATGGTCGTAGTTACTTGTATGGGAATTTATCAGATTATAAATGTGACGAAAAAAATCGAATGATCTTGTGAGATTTTTAATAATTTCTATTAATTTTTTGTGGAATGTTTTTTGCGATAAATAATTTAGGTGGAATTATTAGATGGGCATCTGGAGCTTTAAATTATTTGTATCCTGTTAGTGCAATGTTATTCGTATTGATTCCATTTGTTATGAGTATGAATGAAAGAAAGATTCCAATTCTGTACAAATGTATTAGTATAATGTTTGTATTTTTGTGTGGAAATATGGAACAGTCATCAGCGGTAGTGATGGTTTTAGGAACGTTGATATTTATATACATAAGATTCCAAAGAAAGAATTATGATAAGGCAGATATTTTGTTTCTGATTATATTATGGATAATCAATTTAACAGTATTTATATTAAGTTATATGGCACCTGGAGTAGAACAGCGTTATATCTCTGAAATGATAAGATGTTGTGGATATGGAATGCTTTCGATTCCACAGAAATTGATTTTAGGGATGCAAATTTATACATTATATTTATATTCCTTTAGAGGATTGATTATACTAGTTATACCAATATTAGCAAGCATTATAATTTCACTTAAACAAAAGAATAAGAAAAATTTATTAATCGCTGTTGTTAATTTAATTTTATGCGGTTTGCAAAATATAATTATCAGAAAATTTATAGATATACAATTCATTTATCCATATAATAAAATGTATATTGTATGATTGATATTTACAAGCATATTGATTTTAATGACAGGATATTTAGTTATTGAATCAGTTGAGGAAAAAGTCGGATAAATACTTATATGGATTTTTATTTTTAGCAGCATTTATAGCAGGAATTATACCAGCATTTTCACCGACGTTATTTGTATCAGCTGCTAGAACAATGTATATTACATACATAATATTAATCTTAATTGCTGCTAAATTATGGACAGAAGTATTTGAAAGGGAAAAACCATATACGCAGTTACGTAATTGTGAAAAAAATATTTATTAATGGATATTTAGTGATTGCTGGGATAATTATAGTTTTTTTGCCGTTGTGGTATGTTATAAATTATCATAATGTAAAAGAAGAGAATATAGATCAATATACACTAAGCAGGAAATATAAGATAGAAAATAAAAAGTTTGATTATGATAAAGGTGAGATACATGCCCAAATAGCAGTTGAAGATTTTAAATGTATAACAAATAATTGGTGTACAGGATTAACTGAAGGATATGATATTAATATTAAAGTAGGAATATTAAATACAAAAAATAAAAAAATATATAGTTACCAAACAGTATTAAATACCCAATAATCCAGTAATGGAGAAATATCCAAGTGGAAAAGTTAATTTTACTGGATTTTATAAGAAAAAGATAAAATTGAAGAAACATGAAAAATATGTGTTGCTGATTAAAAATCATGAAGGAAATAAACTATATCAATATTTAGAATAGGAATATCTTAAGATGCGCTTGTACCGGGGATGTACGCATATTTACATAAGATCAAAAATATCTAAAGGGTAGAATATGAAACAACAAGATTATACAATAATAAAAGTAATAACAACGATATTAGTAGTAATTGCACATATAACGAGATTCTATAGTATGGGTGGTGGTGCCATAAAAATGGAATACAATTTTTTATTGCACTACATAACGTCATTTGTTTACAGTTTTCATATGCCATTATTTATATGTGTTTCGGGAGCAATCTTTTCATTTTGTATTAACAATAAGAAAAATATTCAGATTTTCGTTTATTTATAATAAAAAAATGGAACGTTTAATGGTTCCTTATTTTCTAGTTGGAATCTTTTATGTCATGCCAGTAATGTGTACATTAAAAATAACTAACTTAAATCCAATCAACTATATGAAAGAGAATATTATATTGTCCAAAGATGCACGGCATTTATGGTTTTTATGGACTTTATTTTTCATATTTATTATATTTAGAATGTTTTACCATAGATATGAAAAATCAAATAGATTATTTATAGGAGTATTATTATTTTTTATATCATTTTTTTTCAGATAAACTTCCAAATATATTTCAATTGCAAGGCATAAGTTACTATTTATTTTTCTTTTGTATAGGATATGAATTTGATAGGAATAAGAAAAAATAGATGAATTTTTAGGAAATAGAAAATGGATTGTAATATTAGGATGGATTTTTATATCATTTGTTGTTTTGTATACATATAATAGAGCATTAAATTTAATAACAGCTGTAATAGGAATGCTATGTTTATATCAATGTATAAGAATTAACAAAAAAATATATAATTCAGATTAAAATTTATAAATGGATAGAGAGAGACAGTTTTGGAATATATTTATTTCATCCTATGATTATTTATGTTTTTGTTTTATTTGGGTAAAGAAATTTGGATTTGGATTAAAATATCCAATAATAGTATGTGTGATGATTTTTGTGATTACAATGATTGCATCAATGTTGTTCGTAAAAATAATAAGATGGACAAAATATGGAAAATTAATTATAGGAGAATAAGAGTGTGACCTTAAAGTGTTGAAGAGAAAGACTAACTATTAAAAGTCAAGTCTAAAAATGAACTTTTTTGAATAAAGTACAGAAATGTATTTTAGATATATCTTGAACTCAGTTAGAGTTCTTTGAACCTTGAAAACTGCATGACAAAAAGAGCATCGTTGCTGGTGCTCAAAAAAAGGAGTATTGAATTAGAAAAACTTAAGCAGCTTTGATGTATTGCTGGTTGGTTTTCTCGAGATGGTAAATAACTCGAACCAACTTTTTGACGGCATGAGATATGGCAACATTGTAATGTTTGCCTTCGGCTCGTTTCTTTGCCAGATATTCAGCGAATGTTGGATCCCAGTGACAGACATATTTGGCTGCATTGTATAAGGCATATCGTAGATATCTGGAACCACGCTTTTCCATGTGGGAGTATGCGCCATCAAGTTGTCCTGACTGGTATGTAGAAGGAGATAATCCGGCATAAGCCAAGATTTTATCAGGAGAATCAAAACGGTTGAAATCGCCGATTTCGGCAATGATCATAGCTCCCATACGGTAATTGATTCCGGGGATGCTAAGAATCGGAGAATTGATTTCATCCATAATGAGTTTGATTTCATGTTCAATTTCATCAATATCAGATGTGAGTTCCCGGATCAGCTTGATGGTATGCTTTAATTCTAATGATTTTGCTGGCATATTTGAACCTATTGAGGTTCTTGCAGCATTTCTAAAAGCAATAGCTGTTTCTTTACCATATCGCCCCTTTGATGATTCAGAAAGCAGA
>ENA-OQAN01001316-OQAN01001316.1-human-gut-metagenome-genome-assembly--contig:-NODE-1316-length-11121-cov-4.937329_pt1 | contig 11121 bp, 15 predicted proteins | sample MGYA00242735_ERZ504527 | MGnify/ENA primary metagenome ERZ504527 (study PRJEB26092, sample SAMD00036230) | human gut metagenome | host: Homo sapiens | study: EMG produced TPA metagenomics assembly of...
TAACAGTAATAGATAAGATATTGAAAAACAATTCGGAATTGTTTCTGATAGGAACCTTCTTGAATGAGATGATGACCATTCAAAGGAGGTTTTTTATGGCAAGAATTATGACAAGAAGAAAAGCCATACCCAAGGCAATCGAATTACTGCAATGTCTGCCACAGACGGAGGAAGTTGTAGAAGTGATACAGGCACTAAAAAAATATTCTTCCACGCCATTGGATAGATGGGATGCAGCCAGTGTATATGAAGCATTAGATGAATGGACAGAATCTCATAATGGTATACCACCGAAAATAAAAGAGTGTGACAGCCATAAGGAGCTACCAAGCCATATGGTCTTTGAAAAGCTTTTTGGAAAAACAGCCAGAGAATTTCTAAATGATTATTATGGTGAGATGGAATACGTAAGGATTGGACGTCATGGAACAAGGTGTGTGGATGATCAATATGATTTTCTGGAAATATTTAAAAACGAATTTGAACGGATACAACCGGCAACGTCAAAAATATATGATGCTTGTAGAAATCCAGAAACACCATCATGGGGAACGATTGCAAGAAGATGTAAAGTGTCTTCCTGGTCAGAGCTGGTTACACTGTCCGGTGTAGAAGCGAATTGCATTAGAAGAAGATATGACACATATAATATTAGAAATAAGTTGAGCGTTTCACAAAAAACGAATTTGGAAACGGATTTGACAGTACACGAACAGCAGGAAGAAAAAGAAAGATTTGAGGCATTGCTGATAAAGACGCATGATTTAACATTGCAGGCTGAAAATCGGAAAAAGGCAGAAAAAGTAGTTTCAAAACATACATTACGAATCGGGAGGAAATAGAGATGGCAAAAGTTATTGCAATAGTCAATCAAAAAGGTGGTGTCGCAAAGTCAACTTCCTGTGTGAATTTAGGAATCGGATTGGTAAAAAAAGGATATAAAGTTCTGGCAATAGATTTTGATCCACAGGGAAGTTTAACAGAAAGTCTTGGATATCAGAATCCAGATGAATTAGAAATAACAGTAGCGACAATTCTTCATTGTGAAATGAATGGTCTTGAATTACCAGAAGGATATGGAATTCTTCACCATGAAGAGGGAATGGACATTCTTCCGGCAAATATTGAACTGTCTGGGGTAGAAGTTAGTCTGGTAAATGTTATGAGCAGAGAATATGTGTTAAAACAGTTTATCAAGACAGTTTCGCCAGAATATGATTATATCCTGATTGATAATATGCCATCGCTAGGAATGCTTACTGTAAATGCTCTTGCAGCAGCTGATTCGGTTATCATTCCGGTTATGGCACATTATCTTCCTGTTAAAGGATTGGAACAGTTGATGCAGACCATATATAAAGTCAGAAAGCAGATAAATCGAAAGCTTCAGATTGACGGAATCTTACTTACCATGGTAGATCGAAGAACGAATTTTTCAAAAGAGATTATAGAGTTGCTTCACGATAATTATGGCGAATATATCAATATTTTCAAGACTGCAATCCCGTTTTCGATAAGAGCAGCAGAGACGAGTGCTGAGGGAGTAAGTATTTATAAACACGATCCGAAGGGTCGTGTTGCCGAAGCATATAAAAAACTGGTAGAGGAGGTGATTGGCGATGGCAGTGAAAGAAAGTAGTGCTTCAAAGATAAAATTCAAAGGTGTAGATGCATTATTCGGATTGTCAGAGGAGCAGGAATGTGTGCGAGAAATTCCGCTAGACGAGTTGGATACATTCAAGAATCATCCGTTTAAAGTGTTCAGGGATGATAAAATGGAGGAAATGATTGAAAGTATTTCAGAATATGGAGTTCTTGTGCCAGGAATTGCAAGACCTTCAAATTCAGGGGAAAAGGATTATGAATTAGTTGTGGGACACAGAAGAAAATATGCTTGTAGTGAATTAGGACTGAAAACAATGCCGGTCATTATCAGAGATATGTCTGATGATGAAGCAACTGTGGTTATGGTCGATTCCAACATTCAAAGAGAAAATCTGTTATATAGTGAGAAGGCATTTGCATACCGCATGAAGTATGAAGCATTGAAACGTCAGGGTAGACGGACTGATTTAACTTTGGTCCAAGTTGAACCAAAGTTGAAAAAAAGATGGGCAGCTGAGATGGTTGGCACAGAAGTCGGAGAGACAATGAGTACGATCAAACGATATATACGCTTGACCTACTTGTCGAATTACTTGCTGGAGTTTGTAGATAAAAATGAATTGCCATTTACTGTTGCAGTTGATTTATCTTATTTGAAAAGTAATGAGCAGTCATTGTTACTGGCGTTTATAGGAACAACAAAGAAAATGCCAAATGGATCTCAGGCAAAAAAACTGAAAGAACTTAGCCAGCAAAAAGAATTGACTGGAGAAGATATAGAGAAAATTCTTAGAGGAGAAGCAAAAGTGAATTATCAGAAAATCAGTTTTTCAGAAAAGCAACTGCAAAAATATTTTCCACCAGATTACAAGAAAGAGCAAATCGAAAAAATAATTTTCCAGTTATTAGATTCGTGGAAAGCACAAACAGAGCAAAGGGGATGATAAAGTGGAATATGAAAAGCAAATAAGATATAATGATAGACAGATGCAAAGATATCAGGCATATCTTTCTAAAGTACAGAAGATAAACAGATTAGATAAGAGGACGAAAGAAATGACGATTGGAGATGTAATTAAAAAATCAATTCTGCCACTGGCATTTATGGTATTCTGGTTTTGGATGACAAAAACAATTATGAAGGTCAGTGGGCAGACGGATTGGTTCTGGTGGGTATTTATTGCCGGACTTCCATTTGGAATACATAAAATGCGGTTGATTCTAATTCCGAGAGGAATGGATACCACAGCAACACTTGGGATGGCTGCATTAAGTGTCATTATTGGAGCATTGATTGGAAGTATCATGATTCCAGTGTATGTGATCAGAGCGATATACGTTTTTATACGGTATATCATTGAAAGATAGAAAATTAGTTTGATAAGAGGCAGGCTTGCGAAAACAAAAATCGTAAGTCTGCCTCTTTTTTTTGTGCCTAAAAACAGGCAATTCAGGGTAAATCCCTTTTGCAAATATAAATTTTGGAGGATTCCATCATGAGAGAACGAATTGAAAGCAAGCATGTAACAAAAGAAATCAAAAGCCAGATGCCAGTGATTCCGGTGGAAATTGTTAAAGAAAGAGGCTGTACGTTCTGTCCGTATTATCTGGGAAATTATGAGAAACAGCCACGCTGTATGATGAAAACCTGTGCCTGGGATGATGAAAATGAACGTTTCCATCCAGTTCTTCGTGGACTAATTCCATTTTACAAAGAGAAGATGGAAAAAGCAGAAGTGAAGTTCTTGGCAATGAAAAAGATTTACACAACGCTGTTAGGAATGTTTGCCGATGAAATGAAGCAGGAAGAGTTGGAAAAAGATGAATGTTACGGATGTGCCTATGGAAAATGTGGACCATGTGTCGGTATCTGTTACAAATCAATGAAAGCATAGGAGGGTTAAGCCAATGAATACAACAGTTATTTCCGGGCGATTGGTAAGAAATCCCGGATACAACGAAGTGGAGAATGAAAAAGGACTTCATAAGATTGCCAAGTTTGTTCTGGCAGTTAGAAGGAATTATTCCGATGAAGTCAGTTTCATTCCGGTAAAGGCTTTTGCAAAGAAAGCAGAATTTGCCAGAGATTATCTGATGCAGGGAACGAAGGTCATGGTGGAAGGCGAGATTGTCACAGGTAATTATGAAGATAAGGATACCGGGAAAAAGATCTATACCACTGAAGTGTATGCAAACCGGATTGAATTCGCAGGTGCAAAAATGGTTGACAGACCACCATTTCCAGAAGATGCGGAAGGGTTTTTAGAGATACCGGAGGGCATGGAAGAGGAAATGCCGTTTAGATAGAGGAGGATAAAAGATGGTTTCAGTAGATCAGGCGTATATGGTAGGGCATATGAAAAATGCCGATGGAAGTATCAATAACAAAAATGTAGTGCTGTCAGCAGCATGTGAAGCAGCGGAACTGTTCCAGTGCATGATGTCAGTAAACCAGAAACTGGAAGACTGGCAGAGATTTAACCACACTTTGGAGATGCATCTGAGAAGTGTGGAATGTGAGAAAATCCATGATATCTGTCAGGCATTATATGGAATGAAACATCCGTCCGATGAACTGGAAGGATTGTATCTGGCAAGGGAGGATGAACAGATATGCCTGCTGTACTATCAGGTATTTGTAGGTATGCTGGAAATCAATATTACTTCAGCCGAAGTGCTGTACAAACAGAAGGAGGAAATAATCAATGAGTAAGATGGAGTATATGCCGGTAGATTGTTTGCAGGTGCCAAAGATGCTGTTCCAGGTGGAAGAATTCAAAAATCTATCAAATACAGCAAAAATTTTATACAGCTTATTTCTGGATCGTTTGAAATTTGCGGTGCAGAATGGCTGGGTAGATCATAATGGAGATCTGTTTGTTATCTATCCAAAAAGCGAAATGAAGAAAGATCTGAATACGACTCGATATGCCGTAGATCAGGCAGTACAGGAACTTGTTAAGATTGGAAAGCTGGTGCGTATTGTTCAAAACGATGGAAAGGCGAACCACTTTTATATCAATGATATTTATGAAAATGAGATGGAGGAAGAATCAATGATGACATTAGACAGAATTATGGCAAATATGCAGATGGAAGAAAGAGAAATTATCATGGACAAGATGGTGGCAGCATCCAGAGATATTCTGGGAACAATTGCAGATATGGGATATCTGGATGAATATGAGACACCACTGACTCCTATGGAAGAGCGTGGCTATTACGATGAAGAAGGTAATCTTGATATTGATGCCGTAGAAGCCGATGGCTATGAGTTTGGTATGGATCTGGCATTTGGCGTGTTATCTGTTTGTGAAGGAAAGCCTGAACGTGTGCTGGAAATTCAGCAATATGTAAATGAACAGTATGAGTGCTGCTCTAATAAGAAGTTTATGAAAGTTCTGGAAACGATCGCACGAATGAATGGAAACGAGGAAGTTATATCGAGGATATGTATGCCTGCAATAAAGAGGCAAGGAATTATTATCTGAGTGAGTTAATGATGTGCTTCAACTTTGTGTTTAATGAGATGTGTCATGGAACAGGCAGTGCAGCAGGTTGTGATTTTAATAATGAAGAAGAATAGGAAATAAATTATGGCAGATTTTGAATACTTTAGAGCAGAAGAATCTGACCAGTTTTCTTTTTTTCGGATACCAAAAGCTCTGTTCACAGAAAAAGAGTTTGCAAGCCTGTCCACAGACGCAAAGCTCCTTTACGGAATTCTGCTTGATCGAATTAGCCTATCCAAGAAAAATGGCTGGATTGACAGTGATGGTTATGTCTATATCATTTACACGATCGCAGAATTGCAGGAACTGTTGCGAATGTCGCATACGACAGTGACAAAGCTTCTTTATGAGCTTGACAGTGTGCATGGAATTGGATTGATCGAACGGTATCGGCAGGGGAATAATCGTCCTTCTGTCATATATGTGAAAAATTTTGTGAAACGGAGCAGAGGAAAGCCAGTAAGATACTTTGCTTCTGGAATGCCAGAAACTGGAAATCCAGACTGCAAGGAATTGGAAATCCGGATTGCAAGAAACTGGAAGTCCGGAACGCAAAAAAATAGAAGTCCGGACTGCAAGAATCTGGATGGAAGTAATACTAAGATAAATAAGACTGAAAAGAATCATACTGATAAGAGTAAGGGCAATACTCCCACTTTGGAAGAAAAATTCAGTCAGTATGGTAGATTTAAAAATGTTGTTCTGTCGGAAGCTGAACTGCAGGAGCTGATGACGCTATTTCCATGGGATTACCAGAAACGGATTGATCATCTTTCTGTTTATATGAAATCCAGTGGAAAAGAATATCAGAACCATTTTGCAACAATCTGTCTTTGGGCAGAAAGGGATGGAACCAGGGCAGGAATGGACAAATATGAATTTCAGGAAGGAGAAAGCCTTTAATGAAAAATAAAGTGGTTGAAGATTATGTGGACGAAGATGGGTGCCTTCATTGTGGTATCTGTAGAAAAAGAAAACAGATGAAGGTCAGTCTGATGGGATTTGAGCATGTAGTGTCCTGTTTGTGCGAATGCGAGGTAAAAGCCAGGCAGGAACTAGATGAGAAGATGCAGTGGGAAGAAGCACAGCGGCAGCTTTATCAGAGAAAATCCGTCGGACTTCGGGAAAGAAGATTCTGGGAATGGAAATTTGAAAATGACAACGGAAGCAACCAGAAGATACTAATTGCCAGGCAGTATGTAGAAAACTGGACAGATATGAAGAGAAAAAATGTAGGACTGCTTTTGATGGGACCTGTTGGAACCGGGAAAAGTTTCTTTGCAGGTTGTATTGCAAATGCACTTTTGGAACAGGGAGAACGTGTCATGATGACAAATTTTTCCAGGATCCTAAATGAAATGACCAGCTATCAGGCAGATAAGAACCAGATTATACAAAATCTTGTGGATTATCCGCTGCTGATTATTGATGACTTGGGAATAGAACGAAATTCCGAGTTTGCTTTGGAGCAGGTCTATAATGTGATAGACAGCCGTTATTGTAAAATGCTTCCGCTGATCGTAACAACGAATCTGGGACTGAATGAAATGAAATCTACAGATTTAGATACTGCTCATCAGCGTATTTATAGCAGAATACTTGAAATGTGTGTTCCCATCTATTGTGGTGGAGAAGATAAGAGAAAAGAAGAAGGGACAGAAAAACTCGTACAGGTGCAGAACCTGATTACCGGTTAATCTGTCTTTTTTCATTAAAGGGGGTGATTGCCATGATTACAGATCTGGACAGCAGTTGAATCGCTGAAAGGAGGGAAAAGTCATGCAGGAAGAGGTAACTCAGAAAACGGTCACGTTCTGTATTCGGACTACTAAGATTACGGCAGACCTGTTGAAAAAGGTTCTTGTTGCGTATCTGCGTCATCAGAAGCAGAAATCAGTAGAGAAGAAAGCACAGAAAAATCAGCCGAAACAGGGAAAGGTCACGGTAAAAGAGCTGGCAAAACAGAATGCGGGATGGTCAATATCGAGATCACGGACAAAAATATCAAGTCCTTTGAACGGTATGCTAGAAAATACGGGATCAATTATGCTTTGAAAAAAGACAAGAGCAAAGAGCCTCCGGTTTATCTGGTATTTTTCAAGGGACGTGATCAGGATGCCCTCAATGCTGCTTTCCGTGAGTTTTCCCAGAAACAGATTCAAAAAGCGAATAAGCCTTCCATTCATAAGCGTCTTGCAGCTTACCGGGCAATGATGCAAAAGAAATCGAAGGACAAAGTAAAGAACCGGCATCAGGAGCAGAGCCGATGATGAAACAACACGGCAATAAGCTGATGCAGAAGTGGAAGAATAAGGCTGGGGTCAGGCTGTCCGCCCTGGATAAAAAGAAACTGGTTCTTACGAATCTTCCTATGTTCTGACCGCTTTTTATGCGGACCGGGCCTCCTGCTTATACAGGAGAAGTCCCGGAGAAGATATAGGGAACAAACTGTTATATGCGATGGAACATGCAGATCGGATCTTTACAGGAATTCTGCTAAGTTTTGACCTGAGAGACCTATTGGTTGGAGTTACTGTCGCAGTTATTTTGAAACTATTGGTTTGGCAGAAACAGTCAGATGCAAAGAAACTCCGGAAAGGAATCGAGTATGGTTCAGCCAGATGGGGAACTGCAGAGGATATCAAGCCTTATATGTCAGATGATCCATGGATGAACATTCCACTGACAGCAACAGAAGCACTGACGATGGAGAGCAGACCGAAGCAACCGAAATATGCAAGAAATAAAAATATTGTAGTTATCGGCGGCAGTGGTTCCGGTAAGACACGTTTTTTCGTAAAACCATCGGTCATGCAGATGAACTGTTCCATGGTCATTACAGATCCAAAGGCACTCTGATCGAGGAGTGCGGGAAGATGTTAGCAAAGGGACCGCCGAAGAGGGATAAAGATGGAAATGTCATCAAAGATAAATCCGGGAAAGTGGTATATGAGCCTTATGTGATTAAGGTTTTGAATACGATCAACTTTTCTAAGTCTCTTCATTACAATCCATTTGCTTATATACGGTCTGAAAAAGATATCCTGAAACTGGTGACGACAATTATTGCAAACACCAAAGGGGAGGGAGAAAAATCTTCCGAGGATTTCTGGGTGAAAGCGGAGAAACTGCTGTACACAGCACTGATTGCCTTCATCTGGTATGAGGGTGATGAAGAGGAGAAGAATCTGAATACTCTTCTGGATCTTCTGAATGAAAGTGAAACCCGTGAAGAGGATGAAACTTACCAGAACCCGGTAGATATGATGTTCCAGGAACTGGAAGAAAGAGATCCGCAGCACTTTGCGGTCAGACAGTATAAAAAATACAAAATGGCGGCTGGCAAAACGGCGAAGTCGATTTTGATTTCCTGTGGTGCCAGACTTGCCCCATTTGATATCGCAGAGCTTCGTGAGATCATGTCTTACGATGAAATGGAACTGGATAAGATCGGAGACAGGAAAACAGCCTTGTTTCTGATTATGTCCGATACGGATACCACATTCAACTTTGTGATTGCGATGCTGCAGTCACAGCTTTTCAATCTGCTTTGCGACAAGGCAGATGATGAATATGGTGGAAGACTTCCGGTGCATGTGCGTGTCATCGCTGATGAGTTTGCCAACATCGGACAAATTCCTCAGTTTGACAAGCTGATCGCAACTATCCGAAGCAGGGAAATCTCTGCTTCTATTATTTTGCAGTCACAGAGTCAGTTAAAGGCAATGTATAAGGATAGTGCAGATACCATTCTGGGCAACTGTGATACGACTTTATTCCTTGGTGGGAAAGAGAAGACCACATTAAAGGAAATGAGTGAGCTTCTGGGTAAGGAAACCATTGACCTGTATAACACTTCGGAGACGAGGAGTAATCAGAAGTCTTTTGGATTGAATTACCAGAAAACAGGCAAACAGCTGATGACAGAAGATGAGATTGCAGTCATGGATGGAGGAAAATGTATCCTGCAGATCCGTGGTGCCAGACCATTTTTCTCGGACAAATATGATATCACGAAACACAAAAACTATCGGCTTCTTGCAGATGAAAACGAGAAGAACCGATACAAAGTTGAGAAAGAGTTAAATCCGCAGTACACACCGAAATCTGAAGAAGAGGTGGAAGTAATTCATGTAGAACTGTCGGAGTAACCTTGGGAATGAACGAAAAATAATGAGGAAAGGAATAACTGACATTAGGTGCGCCGGCTTTTTAGTCGGTGTTTTTTCATTCCCGTAAACACCTGAAAAAAGTCAGTTTTGGTGAATGTATATGGCGTTTTTTAGCAGTGCAATTACAACTTTAAAAACTCTTGTAGTCGCAATCGGTGCAGGTCTTGGCGTGTGGGGTGTCGTAAACCTTCTGGAAGGATATGGGAATGACAATCCCGGCGCTAAGAGCCAGGGCATCAAACAGCTGATGGCTGGTGCCGGAATCATGCTGCTGGGAACTACCCTGATTCCACAGCTGGCAACATTGTTCTCTTAAGAGGAGTAGTAGATGAACACCATCATTGAGAGAATTACGGAAGCGATAAAGGATATCCTGATCGGGCTTATCAAGTCAAGTTTGGATAACATGTTCACGTCTGTCAATGAGCAGGTGGGAACCATAGCCGGGCAGGTGGGACAGACACCGCAGGGATGGAATGCAGGGATTTTTAATCTGATTCAGAATTTATCCCAAACAGTGATTGTCCCCATTGCGGGACTGATCATCACCTTTGTCCTGTGCTATGAATTGATCACGATGGTAACACAGAAAAACAATTTCCATGAATTTGAGACTTACAATATTTTCCTCTGGATCTTCAAAGCGTATGTAGCTATTTATCTGGTGACAAATACGTTCAATATCACGATGGCGGTCTTTGACGTTGGCCAGCATGTGGTCAACAATGCCGCCGGAGTAATTTCCGGAAACACAGCAGTGGACGCATCGGAAGCAATCACAAGGATTGTGGATGCACTGGAAGATATGGAACTGGGGGATTTGTTCCTGCTATCCATGGAAACGATGTTGATCAGTGTTACCATGCACATTCTGTCAATTATCATTACGGTAATCTTGTACGGCAGGATGATAGAAATTTACCGCGCGTCCAGAAGCGCCGCTTTTCATCCAAAGGCGGTGTGCGGGCATTTTGGGAACCCGGCTTTAGCAAGCCGGTAAAGAAAAGTATCAAAGACGTGAAAAGCGTCACTTTAGCGTCATCCGATTTACCCCGGAGGGAAACCACAAGGGGGACAATAGCGTATCGGAAAAATCGCAAGTTGGGAAAACCATCTACCCACGACTGAGCGGCAAGACGCAACATTGTGAATGAGGAGCAAGGCTAAACTGCTTTAAGGGCAGTCCGAGGCGGGATACTCGACCCGGCGGCGCAGGATGGTTGTATTCGCCGTATGTCATAGCGGAATGTGACAGGTAAACACAGACCGCACGATACTTATGACAGCCAGCCGCAGTAAGCGGAAAAGGACGAAAACCCACTACCGACATCACAATACGCTTTTCCCAAAGTGTCTAACTGGAGATTGCCTAAACCGGAACGCCGGAACTATCCGGCTATGCGTAATGCCGCAAGGCGATAAATTTCAAGGGGTAAAAACCCAAGAAAGATGACGCTGAATATCCGGCATGGCAACGGAGCCTCCGTAGTAGTCCGAGGGCGGGAAAGCCGTCTACATGGCGAAGGGAGGCAGGATGTCAACCAATTCATAAAAAGGAAAGGTGCGTGAGGCATTATGAGAAGTCCTGAAAATGTGTTGGAAAGCCTAAAATCCAAGGCGTGTAACAAGAGTTACAAGTACGAGCGGTTATACCGCAACCTGTACAATCCACAATTCTATCTGCTGGCATATCAGCGGATACAGGCGAAACCAGGCAACATGACAGCCGGAACAGACGGCAAAACATTGACGGAATGGGATTGGCAAGGATAAACGCCTCATTGAAAAGATGCGGGATTTTAGTTATCAGCTAACCCGGCAAGGAGAACGTA
>ENA-OQAN01001318-OQAN01001318.1-human-gut-metagenome-genome-assembly--contig:-NODE-1318-length-11111-cov-2.099873_pt1 | contig 11111 bp, 8 predicted proteins | sample MGYA00242735_ERZ504527 | MGnify/ENA primary metagenome ERZ504527 (study PRJEB26092, sample SAMD00036230) | human gut metagenome | host: Homo sapiens | study: EMG produced TPA metagenomics assembly of...
CTATTGTTCTTGCCTTCGATGGCAATAAAGGCTGCTTCTCAGAGTTTGACAGTTTCGGGAGTTGTTACTTCGGCAACAGACAAGATGCCTTTAATTGGCGTGAGTGTGTTGGTGAAAGGAACCACTAATGGAACTATTACGGATTTTGACGGAAACTACTCCTTGGGAGTGGAAAAAGGTCAGACTTTAGTATTTTCGTATATCGGTTTTGTTACACAAGAAATTGTTGTTGCCGATCAGAAAACATTAAATGTTGAAATGAAAGAAGATACCGAAACCCTCGAAGAAGTTGTGGTTGTAGGTTATGGTGTTCAGAAAAAGAAACTGGTAACCGGTGCTACTGTGCAGGTGAAAGGAGAAAGCTTGGCAAAGATGAATACTAACAGCCCTTTGCAGGCAATGCAGGGACAGACTCCGGGTGTGAATATTTCTTCTACTTCTGGTCAGCCGGGTTCTGATATGAAGGTAAGTATCCGTGGTTTGGGTACAGTAGGAAATGCTTCTCCTCTTTATTTGATTGATGGTGTTGGTGGTGATATTTCAACATTGAATCCTGCCGATATCGAAAGTATTGATGTCTTGAAGGATGCTGCTTCTGCCGCTATTTATGGTGCACAGGCTGCCAATGGTGTTGTCTTGATTACTACTAAATCTGGAAAAGAAGGTAAGGCACAGATTGCTTTCGATGCTTATTACGGTGTACAGAATGTAGCTCGTAAGGCTGATATGCTGAATGCACAAGAATACATGACTATCATGGACGAACAGGCTGTCAATTCAGGTAATGCTCCTTATGACTGGAGTTCATTTAAAAGTATTTATGATGCCAATGAAAATGTCTATGATACTGATTGGGTAGATTCTATGTTTAAGGATAACGCTCAGACACAGAGCTACACATTGGGTGTTACTGGTGGATCGAAAACATCAACTTACGCTATGTCTTTGGGATATATGAGCCAGGAAGGTATTGTAGGTGGTAAGGATGTTTCAAACTATGAACGTTATAATTTCCGTATCAATTCGGAACATAAGATTTTTAAGGATTCGGATTTGTTGAAGGTTGGCGAACAAGTTAGTTTCGTTTATAAATTAAATAATGGTGTTTCAGTAGGTAATCAATATAACAATACATTAAGAGGAGCGTTCAGTACTTCTCCTTTATCGCCGATTTATAGTGATAACAATATTTATGATTCTCCTTATAACGATACTTCCAATTCTGATTGGTATAATGGCGACGGTAATCCTTATGGATTAATGATGACAAACACAAATAATGAAAATAAAAATGCTGTTTTTTCTGGTAATGTTTATGCTGAATTGCAGCCTGTGAAAAATTTGAAATTGAGAACTGTTTTTGGTGCTGTTTACGGCTCTTCTGAATATCGTAGTTTTACTCCGATGTATCAGTTCTCTATTTACAGCTACAACAATACACGTACTTCTGCTTCACAGAATATGAGTCACAGCTTGGGTATGACTTGGACTAATACAGCTACTTACGACTGGAAAGTAAAAGATCATGCTTTCAATGCGTTGATTGGTATGGAAGTTTATCAGTATTCAGGAACTTATCTTTCTGCCGGTACAGGTACACTGAGAGAAGGTTTCGACGATTGGATCATGCTTATGTTGCAAACGGTACAGCATCGAGTGCAGACGATGGTATGTCGGTTGACGGATATCCTCAGGATGAAAGCCGCTCAGTTTCTTACTTCGGACGTTTTGGATGGAACTGGAAAGAAACATATATGATTAACGCAACTTTGCGTGCCGATGGTTCTTCTAAGTTTGCAAGAGGTAAACGTTATGGTGTATTCCCTTCTGTATCTGCCGGATGGACTATTTCGAACGAGAAGTTTATGGAAACTACTCAGAACTGGCTGGATTTCTTGAAATTACGTATCAGCTGGGGACAGGTTGGTAATCAGAATATAGACAATTACCAGTATACAGCTCCTATTACTTCTTCGAATACACATTATATTTTCGGAACTAATTATGGCGCTTCTGCTCAGTCTAGTTATTGGGGAGCATATCCAAGCCGTCTGGCAAACTCTGATGTAACATGGGAAACTTCAGAACAAACTAACATCGGTATTGATGCACGTTTCTTGAGAAGCCGTTTGAGCTTGACTGCCGATTTCTATATCAAGACTACCAAAGACTGGTTGGTTGAGGCTCCTATTCTGGCTACAGCTGGTACTGGTGCACCATACATCAATGGTGGTGATGTGAAAAATACCGGTATTGAACTGGCTTTGAGCTGGAATGATCAGATCGGAAGTGATTTTAGCTATAATGTTGGTATCAACGGAGCTTACAATAAAAATAAGGTAGGTAACATTCCAACTGAAGATGGAATTATTCATGGTGATGTCAATATGTTGTATGATAACTCTCCTGAATTCTATCGTGCAGAGAATGGTCATGCTATCGGTTATTTCTGGGGATATCAGACAGCTGGTATTTTCCAGAACAAGGAACAGATTGCAAACTGGAATGCTGACGGAAAACATGGTATTTTACAGTCTGATCCTCAGCCGGGTGATGTGATTTATGTCGACCAGAACCAGGATGGTATCATTGACGATAACGATAAAGTAGATCTGGGTAACGGTACTCCTGATTTTACCTATGGCTTTAACCTTGGCTTCAATTATAAGAACTTTGACTTCTCGTTGGTGGCATATGGAGCTGCAGGCAATCAGATTGTACAGTCTTATAGAAACCATGCAAACAGCAAAGCCAATTATACTTCAGCTATATTGGACAGATGGACTGGTGAAGGTACTTCAAACAGAATTCCGCGTGTGACTAATACTAATATCAACTGGCAGTTCTCTGATTTGTATATACAGGATGGCGATTATCTTCGTATCAGTAATATCACGTTGGGATACGATTTTGCCAAGTTGATAAATGTGAAGGCTATCAGTCAGGCACGTTTGTACTTCCAGGTACAGAATGCATTTACATTTACCAAGTATGACGGTATGGATCCGGAAATCGGTTACGGTACTTCCGACTGGGTTTCTGGTATCGATTTAGGATATTATCCTCGTCCACGTACCTTCTTGGTTGGTGTTAATCTGAAATTCTAATTTATAAATTTTAAAAGAACATCTCTATGAATAAAATTTAAACTATATATGTTGGGACTGGGGCTGGCTTCTATGGGATTGGCCTCATGTACCGCTGGTTCCTGGATGTGGAATCTAAAACAGAATCAACGAACAGACAAATTTCTATCGTACTGAGAGTGATGCATGGCGTGCCTGATTGGTTGTTACGATGGATGGCAATGTACAAGTTCTAGTGCAGGATGTGCATTCTATTTTGCCTCAGAAGTTATGGCTGATGAATGTTTTGCCGGTATGGGAAATACAGATGCCCGTAATTATCAGGTGCTCGACCGTTTTGATGTCAATCAGTCGCCTTCGGATATGAATATTCTGGAAACAGAATGGACTAATTATTATGCAGCAGTATATCGTTGTAATGAATTGCTGGCTCATGAAAGCCAGATAGCTTGGAGCAGCGAAGAAACAAAAGGTACTTATCTGGGCGAATGTCGTGCGATAAGAGCATTATGTTATTTTGATATGGTACGTATGTGGGGAAATATTCCTTTGTTTACTGAACCTGTCAATGAAAATCGTCCACAGTCAGATCCGGATGAAGTCTATAATGTAATATTCAGTGATTTGCTGTATGCTGTTAATAATATTCCGGCCAGTGCTTATCCAAAGAGTGCGGCAGCATCAAATGATGGTCATATTACCAAATATGCAGCATCAGTCTTTTGGCTAGAGTATATCTGTTCTATACCGGTTATTATGGAAAGGAACCTCAGGTAGAAGGTGTAACAAAGAGCACTGTTTTGCAGGGACTGGAAGATTTCATCGCTGTTGCCGAATCTGAAGGCTACGGACTGGTAGACGAATTTAAAAATTTGTGGCCTGCTGCTTCTACTACATGGGCTTTAAATAAGAGTACTGGTGATTACGAACAAACTTCTACTTATGCTGGCGACGGTAATAAAGAAGTTGTTTGGCACAGAAGTTTAACTATACTCAAGACTATAACGGAAACAATGATGGTAACCGCTGGCTGGTTAACATGGGATTACGTAACTATCTGGGACATGCACCTTACGGAAGAGGCTGGGGAGGATGTACGGTAAATCCTAAGATGTGGACATCATACGGTACAGGTGATGAACGTCGTGAAGCTTCTATCATTAATCTGGTAAGTGAGGGTATTTCTGATGAAGCTGATTTTGAAACTTCTTATAAAGATCAGCGTGAATACACCGGATATACAGTGAAGAAATATACTCCGATGTCTAAATGGATGAAAGACGAAGCTAGTGGTGCCTGGTCACTGGTTGATGAAATTTCAGGTCTTGGAGAAGGAGATTTCCAGATTTCTCAATATCAGAATTTCATTGTAATGCGTTATGCTGATGTCTTGTTGATGGCCGCAGAGCTGGGAAGTCCGAATGCACAAGAGTATTTGAATAAAGTCCGCCAGCGTGCTTATACTTCTGAGGATGAAGATGGTAGTCTGACTCTTTCAAGCAACTATCGTGAAGTGACAGCTACAAAAGATAATATCATGAATGAACGTATGCTGGAGTTTGCTTTCGAAGGACAGCGTTTATTGGGACTTGTTACGTCAGGGAGTAGAATATGCCGCTTCTCAGATTGCAACCAATACCTCTGTAACCAGTGGTGGCAATCCTGATAATGTAACTATTAAGGAATCAGATATCGTAAAGAAGCAGGGACTCTCTCAGATACCTAACAATCAGATTACATTATCGAATGGGGTATTGAAACAAAATGAAGGTTGGAATTAAAAACACAAGAAGTTTATGAAAAAACTGATATCTAAATTATATACTGCATGGCTGATTATAACAGTCGGACTGTTTCGGCATGTACTCCCGATTCCTTTGAACTGGAAGGGAAAGACGTTACCGTAGACGATCTTGTAGAAGGAATAGCTTTCTCTATCACTCACGATTCGGAAAATCCAAATATTGTTTATCTGAAGAGTTTAATGCCTTCAAGTTATCAGGTTTGCTGGCAACATCCTCAGGGAAGAAGTCAGGAAAGAGAAGTAACATTGCAAATGCCTTTTGAGGGAGAGTATGAAGTGACTTTCGGTGTTCAGACAAGAGGTGGTATTGTTTATGGTAATCCGGCAACATTTACAATAGATAGCTTCTGTGCAGATTTCGTAAATGATGATTTGTGGACATATCTTACCGGAGGTGTAAACAATGAAAAAGTATGGATATTCGATAATGGATCGTATGGCTATGCTGCTGGAGAAATGACTTATGCCGATCCTAGTACAACAGTAGAATGGAATAACTGGAGTGCTAACTGGGATCCGGGAGTAGGTCATACCGCTGATGATGCTATTTGGGAAAGTACCATGACATTTGGTCTGAAAGGTGGAGCAAACGTGACTGTTTACAATTCTTCTTCGAAAGAAACTGCTTCTGGTACGTTCATGCTTAATACAAGCAATCATACAATCACATTTACTGACTGTGAACTGCTGCATACTCCTTCTTGGAGCGACAGAAGTACTAACTGGAGCCGCGACTTGAAGTTGCTCGAATTGGATGAAAACCATATGCGTATTGGAGTAATGCGTGATAACAGTGAAGGTCCGTGGTGTTGATCTGGAACTTTCGTTTCGAAAGAATATGCTGACAATTATGTGCCTGAAGATAAACCAGATCCAGAACCGGCTTTGCCCGACGGATGGGAAGATATGGTATCGGAAGTGGTTACCAGCAAAATAAAATGGACAATGTCGGCCGATGTTCCTTTTGACTGGGCAAATCTGGACGGTAGTCTGATGAATAACTTTACTGCCGGCAATTATCCAGACTGGGCAACACCTGTTAGCGGATTGGATCAGCTTTCTATGACTCTCGATTCAAAAACTATGACTTATGAGTTTGCAATGCCTGACGGTACTACTGCAAGTGGAACTTATACTTTGGATGAAAAGGGTATTTATACCTTTAGTGGAAATGTTCCTTCTTATCATATCGGTGGTGGTGATATCATGTTTGGAGCTGATGGCAATAATCAGTTACGTATTTTGAGCATTGAATCGGCTGCCGGTAATGTTATGGGAATGTGGGTAGGTGCACGCAGTGCTGAAAAAGATGAATACCAGGCTTATCACTTTATTCCTAATGCAGGAGGAGGAACCTCACAGCCGGAGGCTACATCGATAGCTGTAGACAACTCTAAACTGGTTTGGGGACATCTGGAAACCGATAAGAATAATTTCCGTATCGAGCTTTATAATATGTATGGCGAAACTGCATCTGCCAGTCCGATTGATCCGGCAAGCATCGTTTTCGACTATTCGATGGAACTGACATTTACTATCAGTGGCCTTACTGGAGATGCCGCTACCAAAGAATATAATGCAGGACTGATGTGTACAGCTGATGGATGGTGGCCTGCTTATTCAGGAACAAGCGATGTGAAGGTGAAAGGTGACGGTACTTATACCATCAAGATGAAACCGGAAGCTGCTTATAATGGTGTCATTGTATTTGTAATCGATATCTTCGATATGTTCAGTGATATTGCTGATCTGGATGCTGTAAATGTTACAATTGACAGTCTGAAAATTTTGTAATACAAATATAAAGAGGCATACATATTGATGGCTGCTGCCAGATATGTATGCTCTTAAACTATTAACCATAACGAACTATGAAAAATACTTTTATTTATTTTCTGGGAACTCTTACTTGTTTAATGAGTTTGCTGTTGAGTGCTTGCTCTGAAGATGATGCTACCGGTGCTCCATATCTGAAGATTTCGAAAGAGGAACTGGTTTTTGGAAAGCATGAAGGTGAAGCTCTTTTGTATATACAGTCTAATGCTGCTTATGAAGTAACTTCCGATGCAGCCGACTGGTGTTCTGTTGTTCAACAAGTTTCAACATCCGAAAAAACAGCTAAATATTTGGTACATGTCACAGAAAATCCGAATACAGAAAATCGAACAGCTGTAATTACAGTAAAAGGAGCTGAGGTTAATGGAACGGTGAAGGTGGTACAGACTGCCAATGACTATTTGCTGGTAGAAGAGCATGAATACACGTTGCCTGGTGAAGGAGGAGAATTTACGGTACAGATGCAGACTACCGGTGATTGTCAGATTGACATTAATGCAGACTGGATTCAACATGTGGATACACGTGCGGTAGAAACACGTACTGAAACATTCATGGTGGCTCAGAATGCAACAGGAGAGATACGTACTGCTACCATTGTATTTACATTGGATAATCTGACAGAATCTGTCACTGTTACTCAGGAAGCTCTTTCTGTACCTGAAGCTGACAAGACTGGAATGGAACAGGATGCTTCTGAATTGATGAAAAATATCAAAATAGGATGGAACTTGGGAAACTCACTGGAGGCAACAGGTGGTGAAACTGCTTGGGGAAATCCTGCTACAACCCTTGCCATGATAGACAAGATACGTGAGATGGGATTCAATGCTGTACGTATTCCGTGTGCATGGGATCAGTATCTGAGTGATGAAACTACTTACGAAATAAAATCTTCATGGTTGTCACGTGTGAAGGAAGTGGTGGATTATTGCATGCAGAACGATTTATATGCTATTCTGAATATACACTGGGATGGCGGATGGCTTGAAAATGATATTCCCAACGGATATAGTGAAGAGGTAAATAATAAGCAGAAAGTATTATGGACGCAGATTGCCACCTATTTCCGCGATTATGATGAACATTTGTTGTTTGCCGGATGTAATGAGCCTAATGTAGAAGATGAAGATGATATGGCTACTTTGCTGAAATACGAGCAGACTTTTGTGGATGCTGTAAGAGCTACCGGTGGAAAGAATGTTTACCGTAACCTGATTGTTCAGGGACCTTCTACTGACATAGACAAAACGATGCAGTATATGACTTCTTTGCCTGTTGATATGACTCCTGACCGCTTGAGTGTGGAAGTGCATTATTACAGTTCCTGGCAGTTCTGTGGAATGGAAAATGATGAAGCTGGGGAAAGGCTTTCTATTTCTGGGGTGAGGAAAACAAAAAATATGCTACCGGAACGTATGAAGGCAGATGGGATAATATCTGTGGGGAAGATTATATAAAGTCGCAGTTCCAGAAGCTGAAAGAGAAGTTTACCGATCAGGGAGTACCTGTTATTATTGGAGAATTTGCAGCTGTCCGTCGTACTTTGCCCGATCAGCAGGCTCAGGAAGGACATGATTTGTCGCGTGCTGCTTTCGATAAGTGTGTTGTACGCGAGGCCAATGCTCGTGGACTTGTTCCATTCTACTGGGATAGAGGTGATGGAGTGTTCGACCGTAAAAATTTGCAGGTTTATGATGAACTGGAATATAATGGATTGATGGAAGGTATAAAATAAATACTAGTTTTGCCCTTCGCACCTTTCACTTATTTGTGTAAGTGTGAAGGGCTTTTTGTATATGGAACAAAAACATGCTGTTCTTTTTCAGAAAAGATCAGCATGTTTTGTTTTATTTATCCTGATGTTTTTTGAAAATTTGTACAAAAGAAAAGGCAACTCATCCTGATATTTTTTATAGTATTCGGGAAAGGGTATGCAACTCCTTTTATTTCAGATAGATAAATCTTTTTTTGCTTATGCGGAATACAATGATAGCAGATTGAGTTAGTCATTGTGTCGAGAGAGAAAAAAGGAAGTAAAAGGTTTGTTTGCTTTACAAAAATTTACTTTCTTTGCTTTAGAAATTGATATGTGATATGATAAGAATATACACTTTGCTAGCCTTGCTTTTTCATTGCTTTCCCTGCATGCGCAGTCTTTCATGTTTAAGCATCTCGAAGTATCCGACGGATTGTCAAATAATTCTGTACGGTGTATTTATAAAGACCGTGAGGGACTTATGTGGTTTGGTACATTAGCAGGGTTAAACTGTTACGATGGGTATACATTTAAGGTTTTTACTCGTCAGGAGTATAATCAGAATTCACTTCCTGATAACTTTATAGAAAGTATGGTAGAACTGCCTGACGGGCAATTCTGGGTAAAGACAGCAAAGGGGTATGTACTGTTTGACAAGGCAAAAGAAGTGTTTCAAACCGATTTAACTCCGTTTATGACTTCATTGGGAAGCAGAGGAGTTCCAAGTGATATCTTTGTCGATTCAAAGGAAAATGTATGGATTTATGTAATGGGAGAGGGATGCTACCGGTATAATAAGAACAGTAAGCCGGCATGTTTTTCTTTTCAGGAACATAAATTGCCGTTGGTCGGTATTTCGGATATAGCAGAGTGTAAGGATGGAATTTTATTTGTCTATGATACAGGCTTGCTGGTTTGTGTTGATCGTGACCGGTTGACTGTCAGATGGATAAAGGAAGAAGTGAAGAATGATAACCAGGATGGTAAGCAATTGATTTTTCCTTATTTGTCGATCGGGAGGAATGTATTTGGATATATAGTATCTCAGGCGTGTGGGTATACGATTTGGAGAAAGGAAAATGGCAGGAAGACGTTACGGAACGCTGGCGTAACCGTTCTGACTTTGTGCATAGCATTACGCAGGATGCTAAAGGCAGAATTTGGATGGGCAAGGATTATAGCGGTATAGATATTCTTACGAAAGCTGACGGACGGGTAGTATCTGTTTCTTCTGAGAAAAATACAGACCGGAGCCTATCTCATAATACGGTTTATACGTTGTATACAGACAGAGATGGAATTGTATGGGTTGGAACTTACAAGAAGGGTATCTCTTACTATGGCGAAAGCATATTTAAATTCGAAATAGATTATACAGGTGATGTGACAAGTATAGAGCCTGAAGGAAAAGATAAGGCATGGCTGGGTACAAATGACAATGGAGTAATGCTTTGGAACTATACTACTCGTCAAATAGAAAAACATTTTACATTGGGAGAAGAACCTGTTGTTGCTTTGTTGAGAGCTTCCGACGGAAAACTGTGGATAGGCACATTCAATGGGGGCTTGTATTGTATAGAAGGTACTGCGATACGTTCGTTTAAAGCCGGTGATGGAAGTAAGCTTCTGAGTGATAAGATTTGGGCTTTGCAAGAAGACCGGAAAGGTAATATATGGATTGGCTTTTTGGATGCCGGTATTCAATGTCTGAATCCTTCTGATCATAGTTTTCAGACGATAGACTTGGAGAAGGCAGGCTTAAATGATAATCATATTGTTTCCTTGTGCTTTACCAATGAAAACGATCTGGTGATAGGTACTGCCAGTCAGGGAGTGGCTGTCTTTGATGTAGAAGTCGTAAGATAAAGGCTATTTTGCAGGAAAAAGATAGTGTAGGAATTACTCATAATGAAATAAATCAGGTATTTAAAGATAGTCGGGGACTTGTATGGATTGCCACTCGTGGCGGGCTTAATATCTATAATGTAAAGTCTGGAAAAGTAAAGAGCTTGTCTGATGTCATGCCGGATAACGGGGGGATTATTGCAGGAGTGGCAGAAGATAATAGCGGAGATATGTGGGTAACATCGGCACGCCAGCTGATTCATCTGAATGTAACGAAAGGTGATACAGGTGAGTATCAGTTTGTTCCGCATGTATATAATGACAAAGATGGACTTCAAAATTGTGATTTTAATCTCAGGTCTATCCGTGAATTGAATAATGGAGCAATACTTTTAGGAGGACTGTATGGCATAAATGTATTTAGTCCGGAAAATGTCCGTTATAATAAATTACTTCCTAAGGTGTTGTTTACCGGTCTTTCACTGTTCAACAAAGAAATACAAGTAGGCGAACGTGTAGACGGTCGTGTATTGTTGCCAGAATCTCTTAACCGTATAGGCAAACTTACGCTGGATTATAAGCAGAATATTTTTTCTATATTCTTGGCTTCCGACAATTTGCTTTTGCCGGAGAAAACACGCTATATGTATCAGCTTAAAGGTTTTAACAAAGAATGGCTTTCACTGCCTGAGGGCGTGCATAGTCTGACTTTTACAAATTTGGCTCCCGGAAAGTATATTCTGAGCGCGAAAGCTGTCAATAGCGACGGATATATCGGTCA
>ENA-OQAN01001319-OQAN01001319.1-human-gut-metagenome-genome-assembly--contig:-NODE-1319-length-11109-cov-1.315789_pt1 | contig 11109 bp, 15 predicted proteins | sample MGYA00242735_ERZ504527 | MGnify/ENA primary metagenome ERZ504527 (study PRJEB26092, sample SAMD00036230) | human gut metagenome | host: Homo sapiens | study: EMG produced TPA metagenomics assembly of...
CTGGGAGGGATATCCTGCGTTATCAGGATGATTAATTATGCTTCTTATATGATAACAGAAAAAACTTCTGGAAAAAAGGTCAGAACGCGGCATATATCGGGGTTACAGACAGAGACGAAGCAGTTGGAGCAAAACGGCGCAAAGGATTTGAGGCTGCTCTTCATAAGAAAAAGGTTCCTGTTGTGCCCGAGCGAATGAAAATCGGCAATTTTACCATGGAATCAGGATATGAGTGTGCAAAAGAGCTTTTGCAGCAGACCCCTCTTATTGATTCTCTGATCTGCGCCACAGATACAATGGCTGTGGGGGCAATTACCTGTATAAAGGAACTGGGCTGAGAATTCCGCAGGATATACAGGTTGTGGGAATTGGAGACAGCTCTTTTGGCAAAATAATTGAACCAAAGCTGACAACTGTACATTTTTTTTATAAAACAAGCGGTATGGAGGCAGCATCTATGCTTGCAGATCTGATGGAAAACGAAGAAGGAATCAGAAAAGAAATTAAAATGGGATGTGAAATCGTTCTCAGAAATTCACATAGAGAAAACTGAATGATGTAAGAAAATTCTCAAAAGCAGGGAGAGTCTGGGTAAACAAAGCCAGATCTTCCTGCTTTTATTTGCCAGGAAAGCAGCATATTTTGTACGGACTTTTCCGGTCAATAAAAAGCGCTTCATTTTGTTTTTTACCGGGAAAGAACGGATATTTTGGTGATTATATACAATTTTTGTCATGGAGATTTATTGGTTTTTACGGCTTTACAATCAGAGAATACAGGAATATAATAAAAACAAGATGTGAGAACGATTCCATATAATAAACGTATATAAAACAGAAAAAATTGACAGAATATAAAGAGATTTATATGGAAACGATAACATAATAAAAAGGAGGAAGTTATGGACTACAGAAAAACGGCCCGGGAAATTTATGAGCATGTAGGAAAAAAGGAAAACATTATTTCAGCAGCTCACTGCGCTACCCGTCTCCGGCTTGTAATTGCAGACAATGAAAAAGCAGATAAGGATGCAGTAGAAAATATCAATGGAGTAAAAGGCGTATTTTTTGCACAGGGACAAATGCAGATCATTCTGGGTACAGGAGTTGTAAATAAGGTTTATGATGAGTTTATCCAGATTGCAGGAATTTCTGAAAGCAGCAAGGAGGAGCTGAAGCAGGTGGCTGCTTCCAGAGCGAATCCATTTCAGAGACTGATAAAGACTCTGGGAGATATCTTTGTTCCTATTATTCCCGCCATTGTTGCAAGCGGTTTCCTTATGGGCATTATGGAAGCCTTAACTTTATGGTCAATAACGGATATCTGAATATTGATACCAGTGGTTCTATTTATACGTTTGCACAGCTGTTCAGCAATACTGCCTATACTTTTCTGCCTATTCTGATTGCTTACAGCGCCGGAAAGGTCTTTGGAGCAAATCCATATCTGGCAGCAGTAATTGGAATGATCATGATTCATCCGAATCTCCAGAATGCATGGACAGTTGCTACAGAAGGTGTTCAGGCAACCCAGAAAGTGTGGTTCGGGCTTTACTCTATTGACATGGTTGGATATCAGGGTCATGTGATCCCTGTTGTGATCGCAGTATGGGTACTGGCTCAGATTGAGAAAAAGCTTCATAAAATAGTTCCTGCAATGCTGGATCTTTTTGTGACACCTCTGGTAAGTGTTTTTGTAACAGGATATCTGACCTTATCTATTATAGGCCCGATTTTTGTAACCATTGAAAACGGACTTCTGGATGGTATACAGTATCTGATCGCACTTCCTTTTGGAATCGGAAGCTTTATTATGGGAGCTTTTTATGCGCCTACAGTTGTGGCAGGCGTTCATCATATGTACACAATCATTGACCTTGGACAGATTGCAAAATTTGGAATGACTTTCTGGCTGCCACTTGCTTCCGCGGCAAATCTGCACAGGGCGGAGCAGCGCTGGCGGTAGCATTGAAAACAAAAGATCAGAAAATTAAGTCTATGGCAGTTCCGTCTGCGCTCAGCGCATGTATGGGAATCACAGAACCTGCGATTTTTGGTGTAAATCTCCGCTTTGGAAAGCCCTTTGTTATGGCATGTATCGGAGGCGCATGCGGCGCTTTATTTGCCTCTGTAACAGCACTGGGGGCAACCGGAACAGGAGTTACCGGTATTTTCGGTATTCTTCTTTGTCTGAATCAGCCTTTTGTCTTATCTTCTGATGATGGCGATTTCCATAGGAGTGGCTTTTGTTCTTACATGGATGTTTGGATATAAGGATTCTGTTTCCGAAACCTGTCAGGAAGCGGAAAAGGAAAAAACTCAGGGAGAAAAAGCTGAGGCTGAAAAATTGGAAATCCAGGAATCCGTAACGGGAGAAATTCTTCTGGACAGTCATATGGAGGGCGAGGCCATTCCGATGAGTGAAGTAAAAGATGAAACCTTTGCAGCAGAGGTTTTGGGAAAGGGAATTGCCATTATTCCCAAAAAAAGGAGAAGTAACAGCGCCGTGCGACGCTGTTGTGGAAACTGTTTTTGCTACCAGACACGCTATAGGACTGAAAGCAGATCATGGAGTGGAAATTTTTGATCCATGTTGGAATTAATACAGTAGAGCTTGGCGGAAAATTTTATACCTCACATGTAACAGAGGGAGATCGTGTAAGGACCGGACAGGTTATGCTTACATTTGATATGGAAAAAATCAAAGAGGCTGGCTATGATGTGACAACGCCAATGATCGTAACAAATTCAGATGATTATCAGGAAATAAGAATTTTAAAAACAGGAAATGTAACAAAGCAGGATGCGGTACTGGAGATAAAAGGATCATGAGTGCATTAACAAAGGTTTTTACAGAACGAAATCAGAAAAATTTGAAGAAACCCACTGGGCAGAGATGGTCAGTAAGCCAATACCGGCTTCGCATCATCTGATGCCCCCATGCGGCTGGCTGAATGATCCAATGGCCTCAGCTGGTATCAGGGCAGATATCACGTATTTTTTCAGTATTCTCCTTTTGAGGTAAAGGGCGGGCTGAAATTCTGGGGACATTACTCCAGTGAGGATCTTATCAACTGGACATATGAAGGTGTTTCCCTTTATCCTGACAGTCCGGCAGACTGCCATGGTGTCTATTCCGGTTCTGCTTTGGCAGAAGAAGAAACTCTGCATTTATTTTATACAGGAAACGTAAAGCTGGACGGGGATTATGATTATATTAACAACGGACGCTGCGCTAATACGCTTCATGTGGAAAGTAAGGACGGCATAGAGTTTGGGATAAAGGAAAATGTGATTCCCTGTACTCAGTATCCTGAGGATTACACCTGTCATATCCGTGATCCCAAGGTATGGAAGGAAGGCGACAGATACAGAATGGTTCTTGGGGGAAGAAGGAAGGATGATCACGGAGCTGTTTTACTTTATTCTTCCCGGGATCTGAAACAGTGGAATCTGGACGGGGAACTTACCACAGAAGAAAAATTTGGCTACATGTGGGAATGTCCGGACATGTTTGAACTGAGTGGGAATGAAATCCTTTCTGTATCGCCTCAGGGTGTGGAACGAGAGGAATACCGTTATCAGAATATCTACCTTTCCGGATATTTTATTTTAAGAGACGGCAAAGTATTCAAAGAAGATTTCCGGGAATGGGATATGGCTTTGATTTTTATGCGCCTCAGACTTTTGTGGATAAAAAAGGAAGAAGAATACTGATTGGCTGGATGGGAATGCCGGATGCGGAAGAAGAGTATGTAAATAATACGCTGGAGGAAGGATGGCAGCATTGTCTGACAGTTCCAAGAGAACTGAAATACTGTAACGGAAAAGTATATCAGTATCCTGTAGAAGAGCTGATGAATCTTCGGCGCTGGAAAAAAAAAGCTTTGTGACGCAGACAGAGAAACAGAGACAGACGGCGCGTTTGATCTGGAACTTCAGGTTCAGAAAGGCCCTGCGAAAGTAGTTCTTGCAGATATTTTTAAGCTGGAATACAGGGACGGAATTCTGGTTCTGGAAATGGATCAGCAGGCAGGGGCAGGCCGCCGAACAAGAAAAGCCTGTATTGAAGAATTGAGGAGTATTCGAATACTTGCAGATACCTCTGCAGCAGAAATTTATGTGAATGAAGGAGAAGTGGTTTTCTCCGTAAGATTTTATGGAAAAGGAACAAAGCACAGGCTGAAAATAGAGGCGGAAGGATTCAGGGGAGGAATCTGGAAGCTGGAAAAAATGAGCATTACAAGATGTTTATAATGGATTGACATTGTTTTTCAGATTTTGTATAATAGCCAGAGTTAAATAATTATGAAGGCAGGTATGTTGATGTCGGCAGTGTCTTGTAAAGACTGATAAACAATTGCATAGAAAAAGGATACACGCAGAACGTGTTTTATTTGTGTACCCTTTTTTCGGTATTCAGGATACCGGTTGTTTTTGCCTGCTGACAGCAGATATACGGAACATATGGATTTTCAGATAAATTTTGTATGCACAGTCCGGAGTATATTTCCGGAGAGATTTTTATACACAAAATTTATTTCTGATAAAAGAAATTCAGACGCAGTTTTTGTCAGTACAGGCAGAGACTGCGTTTTTGTATACGCTTTTAGCACGTTTTAAATATCTACGCATCGTGCAGACATCCTGAATTGCTCAGTCTTTAATCACAGGGTAATTTTTTGATTTATTAAAGCTTTTCATAAATTAAGGAGAAACCGATTATCGTGATAAAAACAGAACATATTTTAGAATTTGATAAAATAAAAGAAACCTGGAAAACTTTTGCGCTGACAGAAAGTGCCAGAACAGAAATTGAAAAAACAGAGCCAATGATGTCAGAAAGAGAGGTTGCTGCCCGGCTGAGAGAAACCTCTGAAGCAAAGAATATGATAGAAAAGTTCGGACAGCCTCCGCTGGCAGCCATGAGTAATATCCGGGAATGGATGCATATTGCGGAAACAGGTGGCTGTCTTACACCGGAACAGCTTGAGGAAGCAGAAAAAGCTCTTGTGGCAGTAGAGCGGATGAAAAAATATCTCTGCCAGGGAAAAAACTATCATATTCCTCTGGCATTTTATGAGGAAAATCTATATAGCTTTGAGGATATCAGGGAGCCATCAGCCAGCAGATCCGGGGCGGTCAGGTATGCGACGGAGCATCACGTACGTTAAAATCCTGCAGACAGGACATTGAAAAGAAGAACGAACCATGAGAGAAAAGGCAGACAATGCGCTCCGGGCAAACAAATCCTGTATGGCAGACAGCTTCAGCACTTTGCGAAATGGGCATATCTGCATTCCGGTAAAATCAGAGTTTAAAAGCAGAATCAAGGGAAATGTTATCGATCGTTCCGCAACCGGAAGTACAGTATTTATAGAGCCGACAGCAGCAGCCCGCCACTATGATGCACTTCAGCTTCTTTACATTGAGGAAGAAAATGAGGTACGCCGGATTCTTTATGCACTTACGGATATGCTTTATCAGCAGAAAGAAGTAATTGAACAGGATCTGTGCATGATAGAAAAAATGGATTTTATTTTTTCCAAAGCAAAGCTCAGTCTGGAGTATGACGGCACAGAGCCGGTTATCAATACAGAGAGGCGGATCGTAATCAAGGACGGACGGCATCCCCTTATGGATAAAAATATCTGCGTTCCCCTGCAGTTTTCTGTTGGAAACGGAGTGAATGGAATTGTGATCACGGGACCGAATACAGGCGGAAAAACCGTGGCCTTGAAAACAGTAGCTCTGAACTGTATGATGGCTCAGTCTGGGCTTCACGTAACCTGCAGACAGGCAGAAATCTGTATGAACAGTAATTTCCTCTGTGATATCGGGGACGGACAGAATCTGTCAGAAAATCTTTCTACATTTTCTGCTCATATAGCCAATGTTCTGGACATACTGAAAAAAGCCGGAAGGGAAAGCCTGGTGATCATGGATGAACTGGGATCGGGTACAGATCCGGCCGAGGGAATGGGAATTGCAGTTGCAATTCTGGAAGAACTGAGAAACAGTGGAGCGCTTTTTCTGGTAACAACGCATTATCCGGAGGTAAAACAGTATGCAGATCGGACAGAAGCATTCAGAATGCCAGAATGACTTTTAACCGGGAAACCCTGAAGCCGGAATATCAGCTGGTGATCGGTGAGGCAGGAGAAAGCTGCGCTTTTTATATTGCAGGAAAAATGGGAATGCCGGAGCATATGATTAAAAATGCCGCTATGGCTGCATATGGAAAGGATGAGCTTCCTGAGGATCTCAGAAACCTGACATCGGGAAATCAGTTAAAAAAAGAACGTACAGAAGGTATTCAAAAGCAGAAAAATATTTTGTCCACAGCAAAAGCAAAGTTTCATCCCGGGGACAGTGTTATGATCCTGCCGGATAAAAAATCGGTATTGTCTGCCAGCCGGAAAATGAAAAGGGCGTTTTAAGAGTTCAGCTTCCGGGCAAGAAGATTTATATTAATCACAAAAGAGTGAAGCTTGTGGTTGCAGCAGAAAAACTTTATCCGGAGGACTATGATTTTTCTATTATATTTGATACAGTAGAAAATCGAAAGCTCCGTCATCAGCTGGATCGTGGAAAGATGATAGAAAAAGAAATTACATTAGAGTAAATGCATAAAAATCCTCCATTTACAGATACTATTTCCAGAATCGGAAAGTACAGTAAACGGAGGATTTTATATGAAAGCTACGGGAATCGTAAGGCGTATAGATGACCTGGGCAGAGTGGTGATACCTAAGGAAATACGCAGAACATTAAGAATAAAAGAAGGAACTCCACTGGAAATTTTTACAGACAGAGAGGGAGAGATCATCCTGAAAAAGTATTCTCCTATTGGTGAACTCAGTACGTTTGCCAGAGAGTATGCAGAGGCTCTGGCACAGACAACAGGAGTTCTTGTCTGCATTACCGATCACGATCAGGTTGTGGCGGCTGCGGGACATGGAAGCAGAGAAATTGCAGGAAAAGAGATCAGCCGGCCTCTGGAGAAAGTTATTGCGGATAGGGAAGGCAAGTGTTTTAATCCTGGAGAAAAAAGGAAAAGTTCCTGTTACAGACAGTCAGAAAGAAATTTTATAATGCGCAGATCATTCAGCCGATCATTTGCGCCGGAGACGCCATAGGAGCAGTTATTCTTATTGGCAAAAGTGAAAAGGATATGTTTGGAACCCCGGAGAAAATGCTGGTACAGACAGCGGCAGGATTTCTGGGAAGACAGATGGAGCAGTAAAAAAAGAGTTATTTTGTCACTGATAACAGGCATAGAAAAACCACCCTCAGGGTATCATATCATAACTTTGACCAGTGATATGATACCTTCAGTCTGGGTGGCATTTTCTATGCTAAACAATACTACAGGTCAACCCCCTTGTGGGCGGTTGTTTCCTCTATGGGTTCAATATAACATATCTGAAAAGAAAGTACAAGAGTGATTTCTCAGCACTTCTCAGCAATTTCATAGATCAGCTTTTCAGTATCCTCCCATCCAAGGCAGGGATCGGTGATGGAGCAGCTGGAATCATATGATCGCTGATATCCTGGCGGCCTTCTAAGAGATAGCTTTCGATCATAACACCCTTTACAAGCTTTTTCAGGTCGGAATTGTAATTGCGGCTGTGGAGAACCTCACTGACAATACGGATCTGTTCTTTATACTGTTTGCCGGAGTTGGAGTGGTTGACGTCAACAATAACAGCCGGATTTTTGAGATTCCACTGATTATATAATTCTGCAAGGCGTACAAGCTCTTCATAGTGATAATTTGGCTGAGTCTGGCCGAATTTATTTACGCCGCCTCTGAGGATGGTGTGGGCAAGCTCATTTCCGCTGGTTGCAACATCAAATCCCCGGTAAATAAATGATGGGAATGCTGGGCAGCAGTAACGGAGTTTAACATAACAGAAAGATCTCCGCTGGTAGGATTTTTCATTCCCACAGGGATATCCATTCCACTTGCAGTAAGGCGAGTGCTGCTGGTTTTCTACAGAGCGGGCGCCGATAGCTTCATAAGACAGAATATCGTCCAGATAGCTGCGATTTTCAGGATAAAGCATTTCGTCTGCGGTAGAGAGTCCGGTTTCTGCCAGCACACGGATATGCATTTTGCGGATGGCAATGATGCCTGCCAGGAGATCAGGAGCCTTGTCCGGTTCCGGCTGATGGAGCATGCCTTTGTAGCCGTCGCCTGTGGTGCGGGGCTTATTGGTATAGACTCTCGGAATGATCATCAGTTTATCGGAAACCTGGTCGTTTACTTTTTTGAGACGGTTTGCGTATTCGCATACAGTATCTTCGTTGTCTGCAGAGCAGGGACCGACCAGAACAACAAATTTATCAGACTCTCCGGTAAAAATTTTGCGGATCTCGCTGTCTCTCAGAGATTTTATTGATCTGAGCTCATCCGTTAAGGGATACTGTTCCTTCAGCACATCAGGTAAAGGAAGCTGGTGGTTGATGTTCATTGACATGATAGATTTCCTCCGTAAGTAGATTATTTATAAAATAGTTAACTGCAGATAAGCTGCGGCGTGTTTTATTGTTACAGTTCACATGGCATTTGACCAAGTTGCTGTGAAGGTCATGAACAGTAAGGTTTTGTTTGCAGCAGCAATTAAAATATGTTCTACATTATTTTCATAAAAAATTCAGTCTGCAGGGTTTCGGATTTTTAATAAAATGTGGGAAAACCTGCGGGACAGTACTGTGTAAACAACAGTGGAAACTTTTATTTACGAAACATTCACAGTATATCACTTTAAATTGGAAAAGTCCACCGGATTTTCAAGCATATGATATTCTTCCAGGGTCAGACCGGTCAGTGAAAGATAAGAGGCAAGAGATCTGGTTACATAGCGGATATGCCAGGGTTCCCATGGAATACCGGTGATATGTTCTTTATTTTTGGGATATCGTATAATAAAACCAAAAAGCGCGGCATGGCGATTCAGCAGATTCCCTCTTTTGTTTCTGCAAAGGCTTCAGTCAGCTCCATTTGTACTGCAGGACAGGACATGTCCAGCGCAAGACCGCTCTGATGCTCACTGGAGCCCGGAGCGCCACATAAGAATCACCTGTAAAGAGTTCTTTCTGACGCCTGTAAGAACGGTAACCGGAGATACAGTACAGATTCAGTCCCTCGGAGCGGCTGCGTGTGATCAGCTCAAGAACGGAGCGGGCTGTTTTTTCTTCCAGAAGACGCTTAGGCTCTCCGGAACAGCATCAAAGGGCAGTCCGATATCAACCAGATGCTCCGGTATAAAATCTTCAGGAAGCGGATGCTTCCTGTTAATGAGAATCGTGTAATCTTTGTCCATAAAATCCCCCCTTACCTTTTATGATATGAAAGGCAGGGAGGGATATGCCCCTTTAATCAAGGGCCTTTTCGCTCATTTCCTCCAGAAGATTTTTTTTCAGATCATAGAGCTTCTGAGAAAGATCTACATAAACTTTCTGGGGGTTGACCAGACGGCGGGATTCATCCCAGAGAGTTTCCTGCTCCTTCTGGCAGTATTTGCGAAGCTCCATAACTTCAGGCGAGGTGTAAATCCGTTTTCCCTCCCGGATCACCGGGATAAGAAGTTCACGAAGCTCATAGGTACCGCCCAGAACCTTTGTCTTTTTCCAGGTATCCACCGGATCAAAGATGATCATCGTTTCTTCCGGGTCAAAAATCTCATCAGCCAGACAGATCAGGTCGGCCTTGATCTTTCCGGTTTTTTTGCTGTAAATACGATAAACAGTTTTATCTCCGGGATTTGTTACCTTTTCTGTATTTTCGGAAAGCTTGATTTTGGGTATAAAAGTATTACTGTCAGTGTCTTTTACTGCAGCGAGCTTGTAACTCCGCCAAAAGCCGGGTTGTCCTTGCTGGTGATCAGATTGGTTCCTACGCCCCAGGAATTGATTTTTGCATCCTGAGTTTTCAGACTGTCGATCAGATATTCGTCCAGATCACTGGAAGCTGCAATAGTAGCGTCATCAAAACCGGCAGCAGCAAGCATTTTGTACGCTTCTTTGGAGAGATAGGCAAGATCGCCGCTGTCAATACGGATGCCGTATTTTGTCAGTGGAATACCCTCCTCTCGCATTTCCTCAAATACACGGATGGCATTGGGAACACCTGATTTCAGTACATCATAGGTATCCACCAGAAGGATGCAGGAATCAGGGTACAATTTTTGCATAGGTTTTAAATGCAGTGTATTCATCCGGAAACTCATGATCCAGCTGTGAGCATGAGTACCAAGAACAGGAACATGGAACATCTGACCTGTAAGAACATTGGAGGTTCCAACACAGCCGGCGATCACAGCCGCGCGCGCGCCGTAAATGCTGCATCAGGTCCCTGAGCGCGGCGAAGCCGAATTCCATTACTCCGTCTCCGCGGGCTGCATAACAGACTCTTGCCGCTTTGGTGGCAATAAGACTCTGATGGTTAATGATATTAAGGATCGCTGTTTCTACAAGCTGCGCTTCCATAACAGGGGCAATTACTTTTACAATAGGTTCCCGGGGAAAAACAACAGTTCCTTCCGGAATCGCGTAAATATCTCCTGTAAAATGAAAGGTGCTGAGATATTCCAGAAAATCCTCCTGAAACATATTCAGGCTGCGAAGATAAGCCACATCTTCTTCTGTAAACGAAGATTTTCGATATATTCGATCATCTGCTCCAGTCCGGCTGTAATGGCAAAGCTGCCTCCGCAGGGATTGGTACGGTAAAACATATCAAAAATCACGGTCTGGTTTGTCGGGTTTTTGAAGTAACCCCTGCATCATGGTCAGCTCATAGAGATCAGTGAGCAGAGTGAGATTATTTGCTCTCATATAATGTCTCCTTTATATATAATGTCTTCTTTATTGAGAATGCTTTTTGCTTGTCTTATTATACTTTGCTGATTTAAAGAAATTATAGTATAAAAAACAGCATGTTTCAATAAATCTTTATAAAAAGAAAGCCTGTTCCAGGGGAGCGAAATGGTCTGCGAAAAATTTTTTTGAAGAAATTTAAAAAAAATTAAAAAAAGGGGTTGCATTTTTTTTTAGACTATTATATAATACCACTTGTCGCAAGCGAGAAACGACAAACAAAACA
>ENA-OQAN01001321-OQAN01001321.1-human-gut-metagenome-genome-assembly--contig:-NODE-1321-length-11079-cov-2.222608_pt1 | contig 11079 bp, 11 predicted proteins | sample MGYA00242735_ERZ504527 | MGnify/ENA primary metagenome ERZ504527 (study PRJEB26092, sample SAMD00036230) | human gut metagenome | host: Homo sapiens | study: EMG produced TPA metagenomics assembly of...
CATCTTTCTCTGCTTCCTCATGGAATTTTACGTAGATTCTTAATAACTCTGGAATACCTTTTTCTTCTACAGCTTCTTTACTGCCCCATTTTTTTATATGCAACGATCAGTTTACCAAACTGTGTTCCCCAATCACCTAAGTGATTAATTCTTTCTACCTTATATCCAAGCTTATCAAAAATATGATATAAAGAGTTTCCAATAATCGTTGTTCTTAAATGTCCAACGTGGAAGTTTTTTGCAATGTTTGGAGAAGAATAATCGATACATACTGTTTTTCCTTTTCCAATTTCCTGTGCACCATAAGTACCGTTTACCTTTGCCAGTACTTCTTTTACATAATTCTCTTTATTCAAGAAGAAGTTTACATATGGTCCCATTGCTTCTACTTTTGATACATCTTCACTTGCAGGAATCTTTTCTGCAATCTCTGTTGCGATCATATTCGGAGCTTTACGAAATACTTTTGCTAACTGAAAACATGGAAATGCAAAATCTCCCATATCATCTTTTGGTGGTATTTCAAGAATCCCATCAATTTTTTCTTTATCTAATTCTTCAATTGTTTGATCTAGTAGATCAATAACTTTATTTCTCATAATCTTCCTTTCTACATCTCTATCATAGTCTGGATCACCACTGCATTTGTTTTCCATCGTTCAATAGAAAATTCTTTTGTTAGTTTATTTTCTAAAACAGAACGCTTCTCATAGAAATCTTTTGCATTTTTTATAACTTTTGGTTTCGCTTCAATATTAATTAATATTTTACACTCATCAATATTCATTTCAAAATTAAGAACAAAAACACCTATCTCATTTAAAAGACTCTCCAACACTGCCTGAAAACCTTTTAAAAATGAAAATGTCATGCATACTTTTGAGCTCTCTGATGAATCCTGATAATTGATACGTTGTGTTGGATAAAGTTTCTTAACATATCCCATCAACTGTTCAAATGCTGGAACAAACAATATTTTCTGATCTTCCCTTTCCACAAATTCTTCTGCAAAAAGGCAAGTCTCTTCCAGTCCCTTCTGGTAATCATGTAATTTTGTTATCTTTTCTTCTTTTTCACGCAGGATCATCTGAAATTCATGAATCTCTTTCTCAATCTGAATCATATCCTCAGAAACAGGCTGCTTCTCCTCCTCAATCTCCAGTGGAAGCGGAGAAAATACCTTTCGGATCTGATAAATCTTCTGCTGATTATTGATCGCACCTTCTTTTTCATTCTTCTCCCGAATCATATCCTGCATCTTATGATTCAGTTGATTTCGATCAGTTTTCAATTCCTGAATCTGTTCTTCCAAATAGTCATATAACTGATCGATCAGGTGACTTTTATCTTTGTTTTTTTCCATAATTTTCCCACTTTCTTTTTATCATAAACGATAAGGAAAAGAAATGAAAGTATAAACTTCTAGCAAATCGGTTCTTTTGTCGGCAATCCTGCTTTTCTCGGAAAACGTTTTGGTGTTGCTTTTGTCTTATGAATCTTTAAGATCGTTCTCGCCATATCCGTATCCGGAATCTCAAAAGAAATAATATCCTCAATGCTGCCGCCTAAAATTTTCACTGCTTTCTTTGAATTTGCTGCTTCCTCTTTAATATCTCCTGATTTATATGGCAGAAAATATCCATCCTCTTTTACATAAGGAAGACAATATTCTGATAAAACTGTCAGATTGGCAACAGCCCTTGAAACAACATAATCAAATTGTTCTCTATATTCCTTTTGTTTTGCAAATCTTCCGCTCTTCCATGAATTGCTGTAATCTTTTCAAGTCCAAGTGCTTCTATCACTTCATTTAAGAATTTAATACGCTTATTTAAAGAATCCAGTAACACGATCTCTAATTCTGGAAATGCGATCTTTAATGGAATTCCTGGAAATCCCGCACCTGTTCCAATATCAAGAATTTTTTGACCAGTTAAAGAAACTCCACTCTTGATCAATGCAAGACTATCAGCAAAGTGTTTATCGATCACTTCATTCTTCTCCGTGATTGCTGTCAGATTCATCACTTTATTCTTCTCAACAAGCATCTCATAGTATGTTTCAAACTGCTCTACTGATGATCGCTCAATTTAATTCCCAATGCAGCTGCTTTTTCTCTTAATCTCTCCATCTATTATCTCCTGTGGTGCATCTGTTCCAGATAAATCAGTAATACAGAAATATCCGCTGGTGATACTCCTGAAATTCTAGATGCCTGTCCGATGGAAGATGGGCGGATCTTTGATAACTTTTGTTTCGCTTCAATTCGTAAGCTTCCAACATCTTCGTAATCAATATCTTCCGGAATTCTCTTCTTTTCCATCTTCTTAAACTGTTTTACCTGTGACAGCTGGCGTTTGATATATCCTTCATATTTAATATTAATATTTACCTGTTCCTGAACATCCAGATCATACTCTGGTCTCTCTGGATCGATCGGTGCCAAATCCATATAAGTAAGCTCCGGTCGACGAATCAGTTCTGTCATTTTAGCAGATGATTTTAATGTTGTACTTCCAAGCTCTTCAAGTAATGACTGCACATTTTTAGACGCACCCACATTAATATCCTCTAGTCGTTTCATCTCATCTTCAATCTGCTGTTCTTTTACTAATAATTTATCATATCTTTCCTGACTGATCAGTCCTGCTTCATATCCGATCTTGGTCAGACGAAGATCGGCATTATCCTGACGAAGCAACAATCGATATTCTGCTCTTGATGTCATCATACGATATGGTTCCTGTGTTTCTTTTGTTACCAGATCGTCGATCAAAACTCCAATATAAGCCTGTGAACGATCTAAAATAATTGGATCTTTTTCTTGCAGTTTGCGTGCAGCATTGATACCTGCCATCAGACCTTGTGCTGCTGCCTCTTCATATCCTGAACTTCCATTAAACTGCCCACCAGAAAATAACCCGTCAATCTCTTTAAATTCCAATGAAGCTTTTAGCTGTGTCGCATCAATACAATCATATTCAATTGCATAAGCATTTCTCACAATCTTAGCATTCTCTAATCCTGGCACACTGTGATACATCTTATACTGTACATCTTCCGGCAACGAGCTTGACATACCACCAACATACATCTCATTCGTGTACTCGCCCTCTGGCTCAATAAATACCTGATGTCTATTCTTATCTGGGAATTTCACAATCTTATCTTCGATCGATGGGCAGTATCTAGGTCCTGTTCCTTCAATTGCACCAGAAAATAACGGTGATCTGTGAATATTTTCTTTAATGATTTCATGTGTTTCTTCCGTCGTATAAGTTAACCAACAGGAAATCTGATCTCTCTTAATATCTTCTTCCTTATTTGTAAAACTGAATGGAACAATTCTCTCGTCTCCAAACTGTTCTGCCATCTTAGAAAAATCAATCGTATTCTTATCAATTCTGGCTGGTGTCCCTGTCTTAAATCGTCTCATGGAGATTCCATGACTCTTCAAGGAATCTGTCAGGTAATTTGCTGCCTGAAGTCCATTTGGTCCTGTATGATTGCTGACTTCTCCATAAATACAGCGCGCCTTTAAATATGTTCCTGTCGTTAAGACAACAGCTTTTGCATAGTAAACAGCTCCTGAATATGTCTTAACACCTTTGATTTTCCCATCTTCAACAAGAATCTCTGTAACTTCGCCCTGACGAAGTGTAAGATTTGGTGTATTTCCCATCACCTGTGTCATGGAAATAGAATACATCTTCTTATCTGCCTGTGCTCTTAAAGAATGCACTGCCGGCCCTTTCGATTTATTCAACATCTTAGACTGTAGATAAGTCTTATCAATATTTTTACCCATCTCACCGCCCAATGCATCAATTTCTTTTACCAGATGTCCTTTGGAACTTCCTCCAATATTGGGATTACATGGCATCAATGCAACACTATCCATGCTTACTGTAAAACAAATCGTTTCAAATCCCATTCTTGCTGCTGCAAGTGCAGCTTCGCATCCGGCATGACCTGCACCTACAACAATAATATCATATTTTTCTTCTAAATTATTCATCTTTATTTACCCATACAAAATTCTGCAAAAATCTCATTTACCAGATCTTCTCCCACAGATTCTCCTGTGATAAATCCTAAATGCTCATATGCATCCAAAAGATCAATGGAGAAGAAGTCTTCCGGCATTCCATCTTCAATACTCTGCAACACCATAGCAAGACTCTTTAAAGCTTCACTTACTTCTGTTTTATGTCTCATGTTCGTCAAATAAATCTCATCATTAAAGGATACATGTCCTTCAAAGAAAATATCCTGGATCAGCTGATACAATTCTTCAATTCCAGTCTGCTCTTTGGCTGAAATCTGCACAATCTGCTCAAATCCTTTTTCTTTGAGATCTGATACCTTCACCACCTGATCAAGATCTGCTTTGTTTAATAATACGATCGTCTGCTTATCTTCAATCAGCTCCATAATCTCTTCATCATCTTTTGTTAATGGATCTGAAGTATCCACAACATATAATACAAGATCCGCTTTTGTCAACAAATCTTTTGCTTTATCCACACCGATCTTCTCAATGAGATCATTCGTATCTCTGATTCCTGCTGTGTCAATGATATTCAACGGAATCCCTTTAATCTGAATAGATTCTTCTAACGTATCTCTTGTTGTTCCTGCAATATCTGTGACGATTGCTCGTTCTTCTCCAAGTAATACATTTAACACAGATGATTTTCCAGCATTCGGTTTCCCAACGATAACTGTCTGAATTCCCTCTTTCAGAATTCTTCCATTATCAGCATTCTCCAAAAACTCATTTAACTGATTTATGATCACTTCGACTTGATCTTTCAATTCATCTGAAAATCCGTCCACACTGTAATGTTCCGGATCATCTAATGCAGATTCAATAAACGCCACACTGTGAATGATCTGTTTTCGAATCTCTGTGATCTTCTTTCCTAACGCACCCTCTAACTGCTTTAAAGATGTACTCATTGCAAATTCATTCTTTGACTGAATTAGATCCATAACTGCTTCAGCCTCAGAAAGATCGATCCTTCCATTCAAAAATGCTCTCTTTGTAAATTCTCCCGGCTCAGCTGGCGTTGCTCCTGCCTTAAATACTGCTTCCAGAACCTTCTTCATAACAACCACACCACCGTGGCAGTTAATCTCAACAACATCTTCTGCTGTATAAGAATGAGGTCCTTTCATAACTAATACAATACATTCATCTAGCAATGTGCTTTCATCATAGACATGTCCATAATGTGCCGTATATGTCTTTACATCTTTGATCTTCTTATCTTTTTTCTTCGGTTTAAATACTTTTTCAATAATATCAAGTGCCTCATCTCCACTGATCCTGATAATTCCAATCCCACTGTTAGTCATTGGAGTGGCAATTGCTGCAATCGTATTTGATTTCATATAATATACCTCAAAAAAGGGCTGCCTAAATTAAGGCAGCCCTATATCTTATTTTTTAAGCATAACAACAACTTTACGATAAGGATCCTTACCTTCGCTCTTTGTGATCACTTCTGGATCTCTCTGCAATGCAGAATGGATGATTCTACGCTCATTTGGATTCATTGGTTCTAAGTAAATAGGTTTCTTATTCTTCTTTACTTTATAAGCAATACTTCCAGCTAATTTCTCTAAAGTCTGCTGTCTTCTTTCTCTATAATTTTCTGTATCAAGCTTGATCTTTACAAAAGAATCGCTTTCTTTATTCACATAAAGACTTATAAGATACTGCAGGGCATCCAGTGTCTGTCCATGCTTACCGATCAATGCACCCATCTTCTCTCCAGATACATTGATGTTTAATACGTTATCTCTGCGGTTGTAGTAAAGATTCAACTTTGGATCAAGTCCCATTGCTCTTAATACTTCATCTAAATACTTCTCTGTATCTTTGACGATCTGATCAATGTTTTCTGGTGTCTTATTTTTTCTTGGTTCCTTTACAGGAACTTCATCTTTCACCTTTGGACTCTTCTTAGGCTGACGATTTGATTTCTCATCGACCTTCTTTGATGGCTTTTTCTCAGCTTTTTTCTTTGGTTGTTCCTTTTCTATTGTCTGAGACTTCATAACTTCTGTCTCTTTTTCTTCTTCTTTAATTTCAATGATCACAGGTTTCTTAAATAACCCTAAAAATCCATTACTACCTGAATCGATCACTGTGTACTTGAGTCTGTACTTGGAATTCCTAACTCCATTGCAGCATTCATAACTGCATCAGATTCAGTTTTACCAGTAAATCTCTTTGCTGACATCCTTATTTACCTCCCTTGTTTTTTTTTATTGAGTGCATTTGCTTTTGAAGCAATTCCTCCTTTAGAATTTCCTGAATATTCAATATTCTGTGTTGATTTCAGGTTTGCACTCTTCTTGATATTAGAATCTGCTCCTTGCTGTCCCTGCTGTTCTGCTTGCATTCCTAACATCTTTTCATATAGAGAAGGTCCTTTTTTTCTTTTTCTTCTTTGCAGCCTTCTCACGGCTCTTTTCAATAATCTTATCCATATCAGCATGATCATAATGATAATTAAAAGCGACCTGCTGGATATACTGGAATAATGCACTTGCTGACCAGTAAAGACCGATACCGATCGGTAATGAAATACACATTACAAATGACATTAAAGGCATTGTGTACATCATACTTTTTGTCATTCCTGCTCCTGGTGTGCTGTCATCCATTTGTGTTGTAGACATAGATGTCTTTGCACTTAAGAACTGGAAGATAAAAGATAATACTGGAATGATCAATAATGGTGTTAATCTGAATCCTGGTGCTGAATTTAAATCCATGCCTAAGAATAAGTTTGGTTTAAATTGTACATCTCTTGCAATCTGAGGAATATAAGTATTAACTCCACGAATTACATAATACAGTGCCATGATGATCGGAAACTGAATTAATGTTGGTAAACATCCACCTGTTGGACTTGAACCATATTTTGCATAAACCTTCTGCATCTCTTCCTGCTGTTTCATCATAGATGCCTGGTCTCTTTTATTACGATATTTTTTTGTAATCTTATTAATCTCTGGCTGCATATGCTGATTGATCTTCATAGATCTCTGCTGTTTCATAGTAACAGGTAATAAGATCAATTTAGAAACCAATGTAAATAAAATAATACATAAACCGACATTATAGATTCCCATTGCAGCTAATCCATCATAGATTGCTCGAATGATCCAACCAAAAATAATTACAAACGGAGCTAAGATTCCTCCGTTACCCGTGCTCTGCTGGGCTTGTGCCAATAACATCATTTTTTGCACCTTTTTTCCTTTCCTTACTTCCGGAACAGGGTCATATCCGCCTTTTGAAAATGGATTACATCTTAATATTCTAAAAATTGCCAAAAGACTTCCTTTGACAACCCCGTGTTTCTCCAATGCTTCTATGGCATATTCCGAACAAGTCGGAACATATATACATGTTCCTCTTCCCTTTAATCTCGATAAATATTTTCTGTAAAACCTGATAATGGATATTAAAATCTTCTTCAATTGTAATCAACTCTTCTTCAGATGATGCAAATCTATCAGATGTAGAAATGCACTTTCAATTGTATGGTAATTCTGTCCTTTTGCAGTTTGTCTTGCAATTACTACCATATCATATCCTGTTTTCAAATTATCCTGATTCAAACGATAGCTTTCACGAATTAAGCGTGTAGTTCTGTGTCTGACTACACTATTTCCTACTTTTTTACTTACTGATATTCCCAGACGGTTATATTCTAGATCATTCTTCCTATAATAAAGGACCAAGTACCTGTTGGCTTTGGAGTTTCCTTCATTATATACCATCTGGAATTCTCTGTTATTTCTTAATGAATGATAATTCTTCATGGTTCTCTTCCTTATTAATAGAGAAAAGAAAAGGTCACATCTCTGCGACCTAAGCTGATAATCTATTTCTTCCTTTTGCTCTTCTGCTCTTCAGAACTTTTCTTCCGTTTGCAGTGCTCATTCTTTTTCTAAATCCATGAACCTTAGATCTCTGTCTTTTCTTTGGCTGAAATGTCATTTTCATGCTAAAACACCTCCTTAACAAAATTTTATGATTATATATCTGAATAATATATTCGTAAAAACATCACTCCTATTATAGACAGAGAAACGCCAAAAAGTCAAGTAAATTCTAAGCTTTTTTCACTTTCTTATAGAATTTCATATATATTGTGTTTTACTCACAAGTTATCCACAATTTGTAGATAACTTGTGTATAACTTGGTGATAAAATGTGAATTATAAACACAGTATTTGTCAAATTTCTTTGTTTTTTCTCGTTTTTTGACATGTGTATAATGTGGAACAACTTATCCACAATATGTGGGCAACTTTTATTTTTCGATTGAAAAAAGAAATTTTTTGTTATACACTATATGCATAGTGCCGTATTATGCACATTTATAAAAATATGATTTAGAAAGGGATTTATGTTATCCATGAAAAACGAAATTGAAAAAATTTGGGATGATGTATTAGTCAAGCTTGAGCAAGAGCATGACGTCTCCAGTGCTGCGATCAATGCCTGGATTAAGCCATTACATATCAAAGATGTCCAGTCAAATAAGATCATTCTGTCTCTGGATGCAAAATACGATGAGCGGGGTATTCAGTTTATCAAGAAAAAATGTACGATTTTTATATTTCCCTTGCTATTTCTGATCTGACAGGAAAGAAATACGATATCGAGTTCGAACTTGAAAAAGAAGGAGAAAAACCACAAGAAACTCCTGCTGCTGCACCTGAACATGATAATAATAACTTAAATCCCCGCTATACTTTTGATACATTCGTAATCGGCGACAATAACCGCATGGCACATGCCGCAAGTATTGCTGTTGCGGAAGCTCCAGCGGAAGCCTATAATCCGCTGTTTTTATATGGAGGTGCTGGTCTTGGAAAAACTCATTTAATGCACTCCATTGCACATTATATTATTGAACACAACAGTTCTTTAAATGTTTTATATGTAACAAGTGAAGACTTTACAAACGAAGTCATCAATTCAATTCAACATAAAAAACAAGAAGAATTGCGCAGCAAATACCGCAATATCGATGTTTTATTGGTCGATGATATTCAGTTTGTTATTGGTAAAGAAAGTACTCAGCAGGAATTTTTCCATACTTTTAATGCACTTTATAACTCTAAAAAACAGATCATTCTTTCTTCTGATAAACCTCCAAAAGAACTGGATGTTTTAGAAGAGAGACTTCGAAGTCGTTTCAGCTGGGGACTACCAGTTGATATTCAGCCTCCAAACTATGAAACAAAGGTTGCGATCCTTAGAAAACGTGCGGAATTAGACAATATTTATATTGATGATGAGATTTTTGACTATATTGCTACCCATATTAAGTCTAATATCCGTGATCTGGAAGGTGCCTTAAACAAGATCAAAGTTTATTCTAAATTAAATAAGAAACCGATCGACCTTGAATTATCAAAAATCGCCCTTCAGGATCTGATCGACAACAAGACAAAACAAGCTATTACACCTGAATTGATCATGCAAACAGTTGCAGAACATTTTAATATTCAGACAAGTGATATCATTTCCAAAAAAAGAAGTCATGATATCGCCTATCCACGCCAGATTTGTATGTATTTATGCAAGAAAATGACGGATCAGTCTCTTGTTAAGATTGGTGAGATCATTGGAAAACGTGATCATTCTACTGTCATTCATGGCATTGAAAAAATTGAAAAAGACTTAGACAAAGACCCTGAATTAAGCAAGGTTATTGATGTTATTACTAAAAAAATGGATTAATTTTTAATTTTTCCACATTTTTTCGATAGTTATCCACATTTTCCGTGGATAACCTGTGGATAACCTGTGTATTAGTATTTTTGCTGATTTTGGTGATGTTGATAAATCTATGATTATCCTCTGATTTTCATCAAGTTTTAAACATTTTATCAACCCTTATAAACCTTTATACTTAGCGGTTTTTTAAGGTTATCCCCAAATCCACAGCTACTACGACTATTACTACGACTTTTATTTATTTATTTAACAACAATCTGACACCGAAAGGAGTTATACACATTTATGAAAATCATATGTACAAAATCTGATTTAGTGAATGCTGTTTCTATCGTTTCCAAAGCAGTATCAAACAACACTACGCTTCCCATCTTAAAATGTATTTTAATTGAAGCTAGTACAGGAAATATTAAATTAACAGCGAATGATATGGAACTTGGAATTGAAACTACCATTGATGGACAGATTCATCAGCCTGGTAAAATTGCAATTGAAGCAAAACTTTTTTCTGAAATTGTTAGAAAATTACCGGATAATGACATAACAATAGAAACAGATGATCAATACAAAGCAACGATCACTTGTGAAAAAGCATGTTTTCAGATTATGGGACAAGAAGGTGAAGAATTTCCTTCTTTACCAGAAATTGAAAAAAATCAAAGTATCACTTTATCCCAGTTTTCTTTAAAAGAAGTGATTCGTCAAACAATTTTTTCGATTTCGGATAATGAAAATACAAAATTAATGACGGGTGAATTATTTGAAGTAAAAGATGACCAATTAAGTGTTGTATCTTTAGATGGACATCGAATTTCCATCAGACATATTGAATTAAAAGATCATTATGATCCGTTTAAAGTTGTCGTTCCTGGGAAAACTTTACAAGAAATTGTGAAGATCATTTCTGGAGAAATGGATGAAAATGTTTCAATTTATGTAACTTCAAAACATATTTTATTTGAATTTGATAATACAAGAGTTGTTTCAAGATTGCTGGAAGGGGAATATTATAAGATAAGCCAGATGTTATCTAGTGATTATGAAACAAAGATTACAATTAACAAAAAAGAATTTTTAAATTGTATCGACAGAGCGAGTCTTTTGATTCGTGAATCTGATAAAAAACCAATTATTATCGATATTGCTGACCATTCATTAAAATTAAATATTAATTCTTTCTTTGGATCTATGGAAGAAGAAATTCTGATCCAAAAAGAAGGAAGAGATCTGTTAATTGGCTTTAATCCAAAGTTTTTGATGGATGTTCTTCGAGTGATCATGATGAAGAAATCAATAATTTATCT
>ENA-OQAN01001323-OQAN01001323.1-human-gut-metagenome-genome-assembly--contig:-NODE-1323-length-11069-cov-3.847012_pt1 | contig 11069 bp, 9 predicted proteins | sample MGYA00242735_ERZ504527 | MGnify/ENA primary metagenome ERZ504527 (study PRJEB26092, sample SAMD00036230) | human gut metagenome | host: Homo sapiens | study: EMG produced TPA metagenomics assembly of...
GAGCTTACCTTATGGATGTCTCAAGTTATAATGATTAACTTCTCTTCAGTGATATGATATCACTTCTAAATAAAATAAAAAACTAGAATTATTACTTGAATAACTTCTAGTTCTATAATACGAAAGAGCCGACTTAAAATGTGGGATGTCGACTCTTAAAACTGGTCATTATAAGAAAGACGATCATGAGTTGGTTACAACCAGTTTTATTTACTATATCATGGACTTTGAAATGAAAAAAGAGCTGAACTAGATGATGTGGCAAGTAATTCAGCTCTATTCATAGGAAACTGGATATGCAAATTACTTTTTGGACAAGCTATCCAGCAAAAATAAGTATATCATCTTGTTGTGTATTATACAAAAACAATTGTCCATAATTGTATATGTAAGGAACACGTACCATAATAAATATCAATTGCTAACAAGATTCTACGGAAGTATGATACAATGGGAATAATGATAGAGGTGAAGAAGATGAATTGTGACTATGTGCTTCAATATCTGAAAAGGATGGAAGTCCCAATTGTTTCAAAAAAGAACCATGATATTATAATGTGTGGTTTAGAAAAGATGATTTTCTTAAAGGAAGGTGTCGTAAAGGTGAGTTCCATTTTAGAGGATGGACGTGAATATAATATAACTTACGCCAAAGGACCCAATCTTCTTTCGTTAATGTGCGACACACTTCGTGAAGATGTTGCGTATCGTATAAGAATTCGTGTTGAAAGTGAAGAGGCATCTTTTTGTTTGGTAAGTCGAGAAGATTTTTCAAGGGCTGTAAAGCAAGATGAAAAGCTCAAAGAATATGTTGAGGCATACTATCGTGAGAATCTACAAAGAGCTCTATATCGCCAAAAATGTATGACAATGAATGGAAAGAGTGGCGCTATCTATGCCTTTCTTTATAATTTGATTTCTCTGTTTGGAAAAGAAAACGAGGAAGGTATATTGATTGATATGCAGGTCACAAATGATGATATTGCTGGATTCTGTGGTATTTCTACAAGAAACAGCGTCAACCGTATTTTGCGTGGATTAAGAGAAGAGAATGTAATTCGTATAGTTGATAATAAGATTTTAATTTTGAATGCAGATTATTTAAAGCCATATGCAGACTAAAAGGGTGATGTCTCACCCTTTTCATTTCGCTAATTTTTCTTTTAATAGTTCCATAGTGATTGGTTTTGCGATATGTCCATCCATACCTGCTTTTATGCATTCTTGAATATCACTTTCAAATGCATTGGCACTCATCGCAAGAATATGTACGTTTTTCGCATCTCTTCGTGGCAAAACACGAATTTCTCGAGTGGCTTCAAGACCGTTTTTAATTGGCATCATAATATCCATAAAAATATAATCAAAAGTGTAAAGCTTAGATTTTTTGAATTGATCAAGGGCTTCTTGTCCATTTCGAGCAGTCGATACATCAAGCCCTAGATCTTGTAATAAATGGGTTTGGATCTATTTGTAAAGGAAGAATTATCCTAAAGGTTGTACCAACATTTTCTTTACTTTTCATTTGTATCGTACCATGCACCTTTCTAAGGGCATTATACTCGATTGTTAAAAACGAAAAAGAGCTGATCGGGTAAATCAGCTCAAGAAATAGGAAACGCTGGATAAGCGGTAAAAGGGTAATTTGATTATCCAGCATAGCCTAGTATATCACTATGAATTGAAAATGCAAGAAGATTGAACATATTTTCTGTATCACTAGTTTTTAATTTTGATTTGTATTACCTGACTTTAGAAGTTGAGCAGTAAATAATGGTGCTAACTTTTTAAAATTGAATATTTAAAAGGTACCCTTAATGGAAATACAACGAGATTGTTGTGATATTCCAGAGGTACCTTTATTCTTCTTATCGGGTATGCATCAATTTGATCTGTTTGTCTGTTAGATAATAATTTGTGATTGGATGATGGAGTTTAACCACTAATGCGGATACAAAATCAGAAGCTCTTGTCATATTGATATATCTGTTATTGTTGATGCTCACCACTTTGAAATTTCTATATAAATTACATATTGTTGGTGTAGAAAATTCATTGTTCAACACCTTGAACTGAAGGATTCTTGTAAGAAGCACTGTGATGTAACAGATTAAGAAATGTCCCTTGATACTGTTTTCTTTTTTCATTCAGTTCATCAACCTCATTTTTGAAGTAGGCAATAGGATCCTCGATGCCGATCTCAATCAGTTTGTCGAGATTGCCGATCTTACGGAAACTTCTTTGTTTGGTGCCTTTAACATCGGGAGAATAAAAGCTCTCATAAATGGAAAGATAAGTTCGATTCTGCTGTTTAGAAACCTTAAGAAAATAAGCCATAAAAGCACCTCTGTAAGCAATACACCACTACACTATTGTTATACTATATAAAATAAAAAAGTAAAAAAATCTGAATTAAAAAAGAGCCCTTAAATAAGGTTCTGAATAACATTGATAATTTTTAACTTCTAAACAAAAATAGTGCTAACTTCTAAAGACGGGAATGGTTGATAATAAATATAGAAAATTTAGAAATATAACTATGAAATTATTTGTGTATTTTATCGTGACAAATGAAGGTTGTGTTGTTATTATATATGAAAAGATTTACATGGAATTTGGGGCATAGTATGAAGTTTTTGAAGAGTCAAAAGAAAGATAATATAGAATTGGATGAAGTGTATAGGTTGCTTAAGGGATACTATAGGTGTTCTGCAGATGAGGGGTACCCTTTTTTGTTTGTGAGCGATGATTTTTTAAATACTTTACATTGGACACAAAAAGAAATTGAAAAGGAATTTGATAATAAATTAGTGAACATGTTACATCCTGAAGATAAAATTCGTTTAGATAAGAATAGAGATTTGTTGAGGGAACAATATAAGGCTGGTTCTTGTCAGAATGTGGTTTTTCGTTTGAAAGGTAAGGATGGGTATCATTGGGTATCGGATTGTTATTTGGCTTTAAAACAAGATTCAACATTTTTTCTTCCAGGGAAATATTACGGATGTTACAAGTTTTATGTTGGATAAAGAAAAGAGGGTTGAGGAGCGTAATCAAATGCTTACAGCCCTTACAATGGAATATTCGACTGTGATCATGGGTGACTTAATGGAGAATACGATGGTTGTCGTTAAGCATGGTGGCAAGATGTATAATTATAGAGGGCTCGATGATTTTTCTAATGAGGATAAGATGAATTATACGCATTGTTTGCGTGATTTCTACAATCGTGTATTGGTAAAAGAGTCGTGTAAAGATTTTATGGATATTTTATCTCCCGTTCCATTTATGAATGCACTTCTTAAAAATGAGACGGTAGAATTGCAGTATCAGATTTATCCAAATTCTAATGGATATGAATCTTTATATGCAAGAGCAATTCGTCTATATGATGAAAAGCATCATTTTCGTTTTGTGATGGGATTTCGTCCTATGGATGAGGTTCGTAAAAAGGAAAATGTTTTAGAACTTCAAAGAGAGATTATTGAAGGGATTAGTAAGGATTATTTTTCTGTACTTTTAGTGGAGTTGGATCAAGGACAAATCTATTCGTATCGTGAAGCGGGTAGTAATGGTAAGCGTATAGCGGATTTTTGTAGGTCTTATCATGATCGTTGGACTGAATTGTTACCGGCTTATGCCAAAGATTTGGTTTCGGATGATTCAAGAGACAGTTTTTTAGAAGAACTTTCCTTTGAAAAACTGAAATCGACCAATGAAGATTATTCTTTTACTTATGAATATATGTCGGATGAGGGTATTTTATATTATCAGGCTCGTGTTTCTTATGTAAAGAAAAAGGATCGTACTAGAGCGGTTGTGATTGGTACAAGAAATATTGATGATTTGATTAAAAAGGAGCGTCTTCAAAAGGAACAGTTAAGAAAGGCTTATATTCAAGCTGAAAATGCGAGTATGGCCAAAACAGATTTCTTAAATAGTATGTCACACGATATTCGTACGCCTATGAATGTGATTCTTGGATATAATCAATTGATGAAAAAACAACTTACAGATCCTGTTTTGGTGGATTATCAAAAGAAGATTGAGCAGTCGGGAAATTCATTACTTTCCATTATTAATGATGTATTGAATATGGCTCGTATTGAAAGTGGTAAAAGTGTGTTAGCCCAAAGTAGTGAGTCCATTGTAGATATGGTTGAAGAAGTATCGAATGTATTTGGTGCAATGGCCAAAGAAAAAGAGATTGCATTAGATACAAAGATTGATATAGTTCATAAACAAGTGTTGTGTGATAGTACGAAAGTGAAGGAAATTTTAGTGAATTTGATTGGCAATGCCATTAAATACACGCCTAGTGGTGGTCGTGTCACTGTTGATGTAAAAGAACTTGAATGTTTAAAAGAGGGTTATGGTACATATCAAGTTCAAATTAGTGATACGGGTATTGGAATGAGTGAGAGTTTTATTCCAACTCTATTTGATTCATTTACGCGTGAAGCTTCAGAAAATATTATGGGTACAGGTCTTGGTATGGCTATTGTAAAGAAACTTGTAGATATGATGGGCGGTACTATTGATGTTGAAAGTGTGCTTGGTAAGGGGAGTTGTTTTACAATTACGATAGATCATAAGGTTGTGGATGAAGAGGTAGTAAAAACAGAAAATGAGGATTTATCCATTTCAAAGTATTCTTTAGAAGGTAAACATATATTGTTGGCGGAAGATAATGAATTGAATGCAGAATTTGCGAAGATTATATTAGAGGATTTTGGCTTACATGTAGATTTGGCAAGAGATGGTTTGGAATGTGTTGGTAAAGTGATTGAAAAACCAGTTGGTACGTATGACTTTATTTTAATGGATATTCAAATGCCAAATATGAATGGGTATTTAGCTACACAAAAAATTAGGGCTATTCCAGAAAAGAATAATATTCCAATTATTGCGATGAGTGCGAATGCGTTTGATGAAGATAAAAAGAAAGCACTGAATGTGGGTATGGATGGATATATTTCTAAGCCAATCGATATGGATAAAGTTGGAAAACAGATTATAAAAATTTTAAAGAACAAAGCGGGCAATTAAAATGTCCGCTTTGAATTTTAAAAAAGAGTTGAACATAAGTTTGTGGGGGGCTTAGTTCAACTCTTACATAGGAAACTGGATATGTAAATTACAAGTGATCCAGCAAAAAATAGTATATAACTAAATGATTAAATTGACAAAGGTATTTGAGTAGTTATACAAATATATATGTATATATATCATCCTATGAATCTAGATTTGCAGGCAAAAACAGCAAAAAGTCATAGTTGATCAATTGTATTAGAGGATGTGAAAATAAAATTTTTTCAGGTAGACAATCAACAAATAGGTTAGGACACGTAGTCACAACAAACTATCAGTAATGTGGTTATGATTGTGGTAAAGATAAAGAAGGTGTGTATATTTAAATGTGTATTAGAAAACAAAGAATCGCAATTCATATTTTGAATTTACTGGCAAGGGATGTGTGTGACAAAAATTGCTGTGCACTGGTTAGATGAAAGTGCAAATTTATGAATGGTATTGAAGCATAGTCATGTGTGTTTTGATTAGAAAGTAGGTATATAATGAATAATAGCTCTTTAACAGAAAAATGTAATGATATATTAAATTTTTGGAAATTAGAAGAATATTTTACACCATCAGATTATCCAAAATTACTTTTAAAAATGAAAGAGGGAAAAAAGGAAATTGAGTTTGATGCATATTATGATGTTAACAGTGACAAAACTTTGCCATTAGATAGATATAAGTCTCATAATGAGTATTTGAGGAAGAAGAATACACCTGAAGAGAAGTTATACAATCGAGCAATATTTATTGTGGTCGTTATAAAATCAAAGATTTTGTAGCAAGAATGGCTGAAAAGTTCAAGTTGGACATGGAAGAATATGCGGAAATCAATGAATTGACAGGACGTTTTTATATTTTTTCTGTTCAGATTGATTTAGATGGGGAAATCACAGAAGAAGGCGTGCAAGTTAGTCCGTTCTTTTATGCAGTACTTCGTATGATAAAAGCCGAGTGCATAGATGTTAATATTAAGCTAGATGATATACGGAAGCTAAATGAAGACGTAAATGAAATCATTAAACAAAATAATGTAGAAATATTGAATTTTGAGGATGTTGAACAAATAAAAAGTATTATATTTAATAAACTGAATATTGAGTCTGAGAGTGAAATTGGGCTAACAAGTGCTTGGAATGAAGTATATGCATGTAAAGGTTTAAAAAAAGAAGATGAAACAAGCGAATTTACTAGTTTTTATTTGGATGAAATAGAAAATATTCAGAAGAACTACAAGAATAATAAGAATTTGGTAAGGTATATCACCTCATTATTGGAAGAAAACAAAAATAGGATAATGATAGATAGCGATGTTTATTCTATGAAAAAATGGTTGGAAGCAGATCGATTTCCAATGGGGAAATATCCATCAAAGTTTTCTCCGACGCTAATGCAGCAAATAGCTATAAACATAGCTATTTCAGAAAAGGATAGAAATGAGGAAATGTTTTCAGTAAATGGGCCGCCAGGAACAGGAAAAACTACTCTTTTGAAAGAAATAATTGCTTCAAACGTTGTCCAACAAGCAGAAGTTTTAATTAAATATGGAGTAGATGATAGTAAGTTTATTTCTAAAGATATTCCATCCACATCAAATGCTAGTTATACAGATAAATATTATGAAATACCGGAAGAAATTTCTAAATATGGAATTCTTGTAGTATCAAATAATAATGGTGCTGTAGAAAATATCACGCTCGATTTACCAAAATCATGCGATATGGAAAAGGATAAAACTAGGACAGATTATTTCGATAGAAAAATACATGAAGAAGTGTATTTTTCAGCAGTCGCAGATTCTCTTTTGGGCAAAGAAGGAAGTGCATGGGGATTAATATCGGCTCGTATGGGAAGAAAATCTTTTGTTACTGAAGTTTTAAAATCTTGTGTATTTGCTAAAACCAATGATGCTTCGGATAAGGTGACATTAGATTGTGCAAAAAAACATAGTATTTCGTGGGATGATGCTGTTGATCAGTTTAATATAGCTAAAAAGAAGGTTTTAGAATTAAGAGATGGTATAAAAAAAGATCAAAAATTCTTGGATGATTTTTTATGAAGAGGTAGAAAGGCTTGAGAAGAGTAACTTAGATTTAAAACAGTTATTTACAGAAAAGGAGCAATTAGAAAGACAGTTAAATGAGGTGAGTTTGGAGTTAAAAAATAATGAAGATCAAACTAACGAACGCGAAGAGGAAATTAAGTATATTAAGGATCATAGTTCTATTTTTAAGAAACTTCTTATTCTTTTGGGGGTAGGAAAAATAGGTGGGCATGTTGCTGAAAAACAAAAATGTGTTGATGAGTTATTGATTCAACATGAAGATATTAAGAATAGATATAATGTTTTTGAGAGTAGTACTGAAAATGTGCGTACAAAAATTGAAGGGAAACGCAATGATATATCTGATTTAGAACAGCAAGTACGGATTGATGAAGAAAAAATATATGGAAATAATGAGTCTTTAAAGAATAAATATAAAAATAATCTTGCGGATCAATATTTTTATAAAAATATTAAATCATCTGAGGACTCGCAGAATGCATGTCCATGGACATTTGAGGAATATGATATGGCTAGGGAGGCATTGTTTTATGCTTCATTACAAGTGAGAAAAGCGTTTGTTTTGGAATCGAAATGTATAAAAAGAAATCTGTTTGTATATGAAGCATATAACAATGGGAAATATACATTAGCAGAAAAACAACAGATGTTTCCACATTTGTTTAATGCATTGTCTGTAGTGATACCTGTGTTATCTTCTACTTTTGCTTCGGTGGGAAGATTTTTAAAACATGCTGGGAATAAGAGTTTAGGTATGCTCATCATTGACGAGTCTGGACAAGCCGTTCCACAGTCAGCTTTGGGTGCAATTTATAGAACGAAGCGAGCAGTTGTTGTAGGGGATCCATTGCAAGTAGAACCTGTTGTAACAATTCCTAATGTGCTGATTGATATATTGGGTGAAAATACGGGTGTAGAAAAATGTTATAGGGCGATTGAAAATTCGGCTCAGACTTTTGCAGATAATATAAATGAGTTTAATGGTATGATTGGAAATCGTCAGGTTGGTTGTCCGTTGGTCGTTCACAGAAGGTGCATAGATCCAATGTTTTCTATTTCAAATTTGATTTCATATGATAATAGAATGTTTAATAAAACAAATAAGAAGGAAGAATATCTGAAACCAGAAAATCCATTTTTGATAAAAAAATCTGGATGGATTCATGTGGAAGGAGAAGAAAATGGTAATAGGGATCATTTTGTAAAAAATCAAGCAGAAAGAGTGTGTCAATTAATGGAAGGTGCAGTGCATATATATTTAGATTTTTTTGAGACGGATGATAAGATTTTTATAATTACACCTTTTAGAACAGTTGCGGAATCAATGCGTGAGTTTATTGTTAGCTACTTTTCAAAAAAAGGGTATGATAAGAAAGTTTTGTCAAAGTGGACAAAAAATTGTGTTGGTACAGTACATACTTTTCAAGGTAAAGATGCGAATGAGGTGCTTTTTGTATTGGGTTGTTCAAATAAAAGTGAAGGAGCAATGAATTGGGTGGTAAAGAAAGCCAATATACTTAATGTTGCGTGTACTAGAGCAAAGTATAGAATAGCATTTATTGGTAATATAAATGATTGGAAAGATAAAAAGTATTTTGAGGATTTTATTACGGATTTAATAGATATAATACAATGATGTTGATGTAAAAAACGCAAATTGAAGTATGTCATTGGTGTTTTAATTTCATTGTGCAATCTAAGAAAATTTGTTACTTCAGTGATGAGGGTCAAATAGTTCTTTTAAGTTATGGTGGTCATTGTCTGCTTATGTAACTAATTCGATGATCTCATTATGATTTTTCATTCGTATATTGTTGATGATTTTTTACTTTATCTTTTAAATAGACAAAGTTATAACATTTGCACCACAATAAGATACAATGAAAATGATAACAGGGGTGAGTAAGATGTGTTGTGATGGTGTCATACAATATTTAAAGGAAGAAAAGGTTTCTATACTTATAAAAGATCAACATACATGTTAGATTTGAATGATAGTAATAGGTATGTTTTAAAGAAGGGTATTGTTAAAGTGAGTTTGATCATGCAAGATGATCGTTAATTTAATATCACCTATCTACAAGGTCCGGATGTGGTTAGTTTATATTGTGATTGTTTGACACAATTTAGAAATTGTCTTCCAAAGATTCGTATTGAGAGTGAACAAGCAGAGTTTTATTGTATTTCAAAAGAAGAATTCTATAAGCGAGTTAAAGAGGATACGAACCTTCAAAATTATGTAAATACATACTATCGCAATCAATTAAAACTAGCCTTCACAAGAGAACAAGTGATGATCATGAATTCAAAGGCAGGCGCGGTATGTTCTTGGTTATATCGTCTGGCAAGTTTATTTGGCATTCAAACACAAAAGGCCATGCAGGTCACAAATGAGGATATTGCGAATTTTTGTGGGATTACAACACGTAATAGTGTGAATCGAGTGATTCGTGGTTTAAAAGAAAAGCATATCATTCAAGTTAAAAATAATCGAATTATTGTTTTAGATATGGACTATTTAAAGCAATTTGCAGAGTAGGGTAATTAAAAACCAATGCCATTAAGTTAAGCCTTGATACAATTTTATATCCAGGCTTTTAATCGTATTGCAGATAAAAATATGATGTTTTTGTATTGAACAGAACTTTGATATTACGCTGATATTTTCTATCTGGTCTTATGGGGGCCAGATATTTTTTATTCTATTCATCAGTTCTTATGTACCAATTAATTTTCTTAATTAAAGCCTCATATTTGTTATGGCAGTAGATAGATTCACTATGTAATTTATTACATGTATATCATGGAGTATCAAAAAAATGTTGCCTCTGTATTATTGCGAATACGAGTATAGATTTAATCACAGAAAGTTCAGATTCATCATGAATAAAATCAAGGATTATATTACACAGTTTGGAGTAGCCATTAAAAAATGATTCGTGATTTTGTGGACCAATATGCCATGGCTAGAGGACTTGAAATTTCCTAGGGGTGTCAGAAGGTACTTACAAAATAAAAAATATACTATATGGCTTATGATTCATTGCTTATTGGATTGTTTGTTATAGAGATGAAGAATTCTTTTAACCACATGTTAAGATCACGAATATCTTTGATAAATGAAATGACATCTTCTTTTGCTTGTATATAACCAATTTCTTGAAATCGAGAGATTAACATAGTTTTTTCATCATCACATGCAATTTCATCATATCTATTTACTTGCACAAATCAGTAATTCGTTTGCATAAATTAGTGGATTTTAAACGGGGGGGGGGGTGGACTTATTAATATATATAAAATACTATATATAAAGCATAAATGAACCGATTCCAAGCTAATTTAGATGTAAAATTACTTAGAGAGCGTTGTTGTAAGCGCATACGATACGATGTAAAATTATTACAACTCATTAATTGATTTTCAGAATTAAATTAAAACAATTTTAGAATATGAAATATGTGCTTATATAACATTATGTTATATAAGAAATAGTATTATGAGGATTAAAAATGGGTTTGTTAAGTGATATTAATATTGTATAAAGATTCTTTTATATAATATTAAGATTGTAAGCAGTGAATATAGCTGTGGTTATATGTTATGAGAAATCAATAGTATTTTACTTTATTTGTACAAATTAGTAGTGTTGTTTGTATTTTTTATTTTCATTAATTTTTTAAAAATCTGACATATAACCCAAAATGCTTAAAACGCACTAAATACGTTGGGTTAAGACACTTTAATTGAAATAAATATAACCGTTTAAAATATTTCAAAAAAACCGTTTAAAATATTTCAAAAAAAGCGCTTGCAATCGATTTTACCTTTATGTAAAATACAAATCGAAAATTTTTAACTTGTATGAATGTATTTATAACGTAATAGTTAGATTTACTTAAGATAAAGTAGAAATTGCATATAT
>ENA-OQAN01001324-OQAN01001324.1-human-gut-metagenome-genome-assembly--contig:-NODE-1324-length-11063-cov-6.884418_pt1 | contig 11063 bp, 9 predicted proteins | sample MGYA00242735_ERZ504527 | MGnify/ENA primary metagenome ERZ504527 (study PRJEB26092, sample SAMD00036230) | human gut metagenome | host: Homo sapiens | study: EMG produced TPA metagenomics assembly of...
TTGTTTGTTTCGAAATTGACGTTTTAGTTTGTATTTTTATTTCCTGTTCAGTTTTCAAAGATCATCTGCACCTCAGCAGTGCTCATCTATATTACCAAATACTTCTCACTTCGTCAAATGTTTTTTTTACTTTTTTTGGAAAATTTGTAAATTTTATTTAACTAGCCCTTAATATAGTGTTTACACCCAAGTCATATAATATTGACTTGAAAGGGATGAAATACTATGAATATAGGAATAATTGATATCGGATCCAACACAATTCGACTTAATGTATATGAATCAAACAAACATTCATTTCATTTGCTCTTCTCAAAAAAAGAAAATGTTGGATTGATTTCATATATCAATAAAAACAATTTAACTTTAGAAGGCATAAACAAATTAAAACAATGCTTACTAAGACTTAAAAAAACATTAGATACATTAGGAATACACATTATTGATGCATTCGCAACTGCATCCTTACGTAATCTCGACAATAAAGATGAAGTATTGGCTATTATCTCAAACACTGTCAAAATCAATATTGTTCTTCTTTCCGGAACCACTGAAGGAAATCTTTCTTTTAAAGGAGCCATGCACCAAATCGAACGACCTGAAGGATTATACATTGACAGTGGTGGTGCAAGTACTGAATTTGTTTTCTACAAACACTATAACAATTTAGCTACCTATTCATTAAATATTGGTTCTTTAAATTTATTCAATAAATACGTAAAGAAAGTAATACCTACAAAAGAGGAAACCATTCAAATTCAAAAGCGCGTTCAATGCGAACTTGAATCTGTACCCACTCCTAAAGAAATCTCAGAATTTCAAAATCTTGCCGTTACAGGAGGCAATATGCGAGCTGTGCGATCTTTGTTAGTACACTTTGATTGGATAAATCGAGATGAATATATTTTTTCCGCCGACAAAATAAATAAACTTCTACAAACATTAAGTAATAATCGAACAGATACATTACACTTATTTTTAAAAATTAAACCTGAACGCGTACACACTATGTTTTGTGGCCTGTTAATACTTGAAGGAATCATTTCTAAATATTCCATCCAAACCATTCAAATTTGTACAAATGGTGTTCGCGAAGGCTATTTGATTCAAAAATATATAGGAGATTAAAATGAAAATTACCCAAAACAGAGAAATATCTTGGTTACAATTTAACAAGCGCGTACTTGAAGAAGCTGCCGATCCTCGCGTTCCTTTATTAGAAAGAGCTAAGTTCTTATCCATCTTCACAAGTAATCTTGACGAATTTTACATGATCCGATGCGGATCCTTATACGACCTTTCTTTGATTGACAACACTAAAATCGACAAGAAAAGTGGAATGATTCCAAGTGAACAACTTGATGCGATTTTTGCGGAATCAAACAATTTATATAAAATTAGAGATAACGTTTACAAAGATATCAACCATACATTGAATGCTTTACACCTATCTTTGTGTTTCTTATAAAACACTATCTAAAGGTCAAGAAAAATTTGTTAAGGACTATTTTGACACAGATATCGCTCCATTACTATCTCCACAAATCATAGATTCACATCATCCATTCCCACATTTGGTCAATAAAGCACAATACTTATTCTTAGAAATCAATGAAGATGGAAATAAGCACTTTGCGCTCATTCCTGTACCCGATTTTGCCAACCGCATTGTCTATATTCCAAATTACGGACATTGTTACATGCTGATAGAACAAATCATGTTCCATTGCATTGAACGACTATTTAAAAATTGTAAAGTATTAAATAAAACAATTGTACGTATCACAAGAAACGCCGATATCAACTTAAACGAAGACCAAATTGATGATGACGACGATTATCGTGAATACATGAAACATATTTTAAAGAAACGAAATCGTTTAGCCCCAATACGACTGGAAATCTATAAAGAGATTCATTCTGATTCATTAGAATATCTTTGTAGTCATCTAAGCTTAAGAAAAGAACAAGTATTTATATCAAAATGCCCTTTGGAATTATCACATATTTTTAAGATGATTGATTTAGCACCAACCATCGATAAAACGCCTTTATTATATAAAACTTTTACACCACAAAGTAATCCATTATTAACGCCAGAACTTCCATGTATTCCACAAATCATGGATCATGATGTATTACTTTTCTACCCATATCAATCTATGGACGGATTCTTAAAACTATTAAAAGAAGCTAGCGAAGATAAACATGTTGTATCTATTAAAATCACAATATATAGATTAGCTAAACATTCTAAAATTGTTCGCTACTTATGTAGAGCAGCTGAAAATGGCAAAAACGTTACTGTATTGATGGAACTAAAAGCTCGTTTTGATGAACAAAATAACATTTCTGCCGCTGAAGAGCTTGAAGAAAGTGGATGCCACATTCTTTATGGTTTTGAAAACTACAAAGTACACTCCAAAATATGTTTGATTACATATAAAGATAAAAACGAATTCAAATATATTACACAAATCGGTACAGGTAACTATAATGAAAAGACAAGTAAAATGTATACTGACCTTTCTTATATCACAAGCCGTAAAGAAATCGGAAAAGATGCAGTCACATTCTTTCAAAACATGTCCATGTCAAATTTAGAAGGACAATATCAACATTTATGGGTAGCCCCCAGCAATCTAAAATCTTCCATTCTAAAAGAAATAGATAATCAAATCAATTTAGCCAAACAACACCAACCCGCAAGAATTCGAATTAAGATGAATTCTTTTACAGATTTAGACATCATTCACAAAATCAGTGAAGCAAGTATGGCCGGTGTAAAAATTGAAATGATTATCCGCGGTATTTGTTGTCTATTGCCAGGCCTTGAAAATGCAACCGAAAACATTACTATTCGCTCAATCGTTGGACGCTATTTAGAACATTCAAGAATCTATTGTTTCGGCGATGAAAAAGACATAAAAATATACATTGCCAGTGCTGACTGTATGACTCGAAATACAGAAAAGCGTGTCGAAATCGGATGTCCAATTCAAGATGAAAAATTAAAGAATCAAATTCTTGAATACTTCACCCTATTAATGAGCGATAACATAAAAGCTAGAGAACTTTGTAGCGACGGTCACTACAAGCAGATTATAAGTCAAGAAGCACCATTAAACTCTCAAGAAGAGTGTATGCATCTAGCTATTCAAATAACACAAGAAATCAAAAAGTCAGAAAAAGGATTGTTCCAACACATCATTAAATCATTAAGAAAAGGAGCCTACGCTCCTTAATCGATAACTAGATTCTTTATACCATTTTGTTTTGCACAATCATAGAACTCTTGCATCTTTTCACTAGAATACATTTTTGGATTTTCTTTAAAACAATACTCCATATCCAAATATGCATATTTAGATTGAGCTAAAGGATTATAATTCAAGATTTCATAATGAACATCCTCATAACATGAAACCAAAAACTTCGAAATCAAAGAAATATTATCAAAGGATGCCGTCATAGTCGGAATTAAAGGCGTACGAACAATCACGTGCGCTTTTTTATTGCTCTTAAGTAAATACGCAATGTTTTTTAATATTTTTTCATTTGAAACACCAGTATACTGTTTATGCAAGTTTTCATCATACAATTTACAATCACAATAAATTTGATCCAAGTAAGGTAAAGCCTTTTGTACATTCTCTAAATCCGTATATAGACTTGTTTCAACAGCCGTATGAATTCCTTTTTCCTTACAAACCTTTAATAAATTAATCAAGAAATCACTTTGTAAAAAGGGTTCTCCCCCTGAGAAAGTAACTCCACCTTCTCTTTTATAGAATAATTCATCCTTTAAAATTTCCTGAACACATTCCTCTACCGTATATTCTTTGGCATCCATACTCAAAGCTAAAGTAGGACATACATCACAAATCGCATCCCAATCTTCTTTTGCGTTTCTTGAAACACTAATTTTATGATCTACACACCTAATTCCACCCTGTTTTGATGCATGTACACAACTAAGACAATGCATACACTTGGATTCCATATACAAGACTTGTGGTAAATATGACAATCCTTCTGGATTTTGACACCACTTACAGCGAAGTGGACACCCCTTAAAAAACACCGTTGTACGAATTCCTTTTCCATCGTGTGTCGCAAAACGCTTTATATCAAATATATACCCTTTAGATGTTGTCATAACTTGTCCTTGCGATAATTTCATCCTGCAACTCTCCAGCAAGTTCTGTAAAATATGCTGTATAACCAGCAACACGAACCGTCAAAGAGCGATATTGATCCGGATGTGCTTTGGCATTTAATAAATCTTCTTTACGAACCACATTAAACTGAATATGTGGAATCTCTAAATCAACAAATGTGCGCATAAAATTCGCAAACTTATCAATACCCGATTCTGTTTTAAAGAATTCAGGTAAGAACTTCATATTTAACAAGCCACCATTTGTTGTACAAGAATTATCTAAATGCGATACTGATTTTAAGACAGCTGTAGGCCCCTTTAAATCACGACCATACACAGCCGATAATCCACCATCAGCCAAAGGCGTTTTGGCAAGTCTTCCATCGCAGCTAGCCCCTACATTTTCTCCCATAGGAACATGGGCACTCACCGTATACATTCCTGTATGATATTCTCCATTACGATAGTTTGTATATTTTCTTAATTTATTTCTAAAATTCAATGCCCATTTTGCACCAATCTCATCCACCCATTCCACATCATTTCCATACTTAGGTGCACGATTAAGTAACATCTGGCGCATGACTTCATTGTTTGAAAAATTTTCTTTCAAAGCTTTTTCTAAATCAGCTGCATCAATTTTCTTTTCATCATATACAAGCTTTTTTAAGGCCGCCAAACTATCTGCAAGGTTTGCCACCTGAATCATTTGAATACCCGATAAATTATAATGCGCACCACCACGCGTTACATCCATACCTTTTTCCATGCAATCATCAATGACGCTTGATAAGAAGGCTGTTGGTAAAATATCAATATGTGCTTTTTCCACTTCTTCTAAACATGGAATCATTTTATCAATAAAATAATCCATCATTTTTTCAAAGGCAGATTCTAAATCAGAAAATGAAGTATATGTGCTTAACGATCCATAATCAGGCCCCATTTGTTTTCCCGTCAACAAACAACGACCATGATTCAAAGTAAGTTCTAACACCTTATTCATATTAAACATGCCCGAATCCGACCAACCCAAATTATTGCCTTGTGTTGTAAGTTCCACACAACCAACAATCGCATAATCCATGGCATCAAAATGTGATATACCTAAATCTTCCATCGCCTTAATAATTGCCTTATCATTGAAAAATTGTGGCATTCCACTTCCTTTTGAAACAACTCGAATCGCATGTTTTAACAGTTCATCATTCGTATGTTCATGAAGTCGAACGGATAAGTTGGGTTGTGGAAGACCAATATCTTCTTGTGCATTTAAAAACAAATGACTCAATTCATTACTAAAATCGTTTCCATTTTGATCTTGTCCACCAACACAAATATTGAATCCAATTGGAAAACCTGCAAAATATTTAGCACTATGCGCATTTCTTAGATATACAATCTCATTGAATTTCAACCATAAACATTCAATCAATTCTAAAGCTTCACTTTCTTTTAGCATACCTGAATCTATATCTTGTTTATAGTAAGAATATAAAGTTTCATCTAAACGACCCGGAGAAAAACTAGATGCATTACTTTCCATGTGTAATACGACAAATAAAAACCATAATGACTGCAACGCTTCATGAAATGTTACGGCAGGTTTATAAGCTAGATTTTTACAAATCTTTGCGACATCTTTTTTATTCATTTTCAAAGCTAATTCATGATAGCGAAGCATAAACTTCTGTACACCTTGCATGACTAAAATAACACACTCATAGAATTCTTTTTTTGATTCAGAACATGTTTTTAAATGATTTCTAGCTAAATCAATATAGCCTTGTGGACCAAGTTCTAACCATTCCTTTACATTTGGACAAATATGCCCCTGAGCATGATCGGTTTGATTAACTTTTACTACTTTAGAAATTGCACTAATTTCATTACCAAAACGATTCTTAATAACATCCTCTAAACTTTTACCTTTCCAATATGGAACAATCACTTTACGAAAAGTCTCAATGTCTTCAGGACGAACATTAAACTTATCTTGAGGACGTGTTGGAATCGTTTCAAATTCACGATCCACCCAAGAAATTCCACTTTCTGGAAATACAACACCATAACGAACACCTTTTGTTCGATTTCCCACAATCAACTCTTCAGGTTCCATACCAATTTCAATTTCATTTAACGCGTTATACAAAGAAAGTGCACGCTTATAAGGAATCGATTTATCTTCATTTTCTTGATATGTTCGTGTAATAATCAAAGCTTGCTCAATACTTACAAAGCGAGGTTGAGACAACATTTTATCTTTCAGAATAGAAATACGATTTAACATAGTAAGTCCTCCATCTACAATTAGATTATAAAAAGAACTATGATCAAAATCAATAGTTCCTTATTACTTTTTATTATTTTTTATTGTTTGTAGAATTCCATAAAACGCATCCACTTTGGCATATTCATAATTGCCAATTTGATAAAATTTGTCCGAATCCGCCAACATATATGCTTTTTTAGACTGATTTAATACAATGCGCTTTGTTTGACCATCATTCGGCATATAGGTCATAACACTTCCAGATTCTAAATCTATACCAACCACACCTAAAAAAGATAAATCAAAATGAAATCGTTGAAGAAATTCATCGCACATATTACCCACAAAACCATTTCTTGCATAATCAAATTCTCCACCAATGAAAATAGAATGAATTTGACTTGTAGAAAGAATCTGAATTACATCCAACATATTCGTAACGACTGTAATACCTGAAATAGGTCTTAACACTAATAATTTAGCTAATTCAATATTCGTAGTCGAAATATCCAAAAAGACTGTCATATTTGGTTCAATCAAATCATAAGCCATTTGCGCTATTTTTTGTTTCTCCTTACTATTCACACTCTTTCTAGAATTGGCATCCTCTAAATGAACATTTAAACGATTCAAAATCGCTCCACCATAAATCTTTTTACATTTCCCTTTCGATTCTAAAAAAGCTAAATCTTTACGAATTAAATCGGGTGTTACACCAAAACGTGTACTTAAATCTTTTACCAACACTTTACCATTCTCTTGTAAATCTTCTAAAATTAAATTTTGTCTTTCTTCTACAAACATACTCATCACCTGTTTAAATATTATATCATTTTTGTGATATACTAAGAAACATCGAGGTACTACAAATGAATAAAAACGGAAATTTTAAAAGTACGGTAGGATTTGTGCTTGCCTGTGTAGGTTCTGCCGTGGGAATGGGAAACATATGGATGTTTCCATATCGTTTAGGACAATATGGAGGAGCTGCCTTTCTGATTCCATATTTAATTTTTATCGCCTTATTTGGTCTTGTTGGTTTATCGGCTGAATTTGCGCTAGGAAGAATGGCAAAAACCGGAACGTTAGGTGCTTATACATATTGTTGGAAGAATAAATTTGGTAAATATATTGGATGGCTTCCATTACTTGGATCTCTTGGAATTGCGATTGGATACAGTGTCATTTTAGGATGGGTATTTCGCAGCATTCAAGGTGTAGTCACAAACGAACTACTCACGAATAGTATTCCAGCTTTCTTTACGAATATGACACAATCCTTTTCAAATGTACCATGTCACTTTTTAGTCTTGTTTATTACTTGTTTATTGTTATTCACAAGTGCTACAAATGCCATTGAAAAAGTCAACAAAGTATTGATGCCAGCCTTCTTTATTTTATTTATATTCCTTGCCATTCGTGTCAGCTTATTTGACGGTGCTATCGAAGGTTATAAATTTTTGTTTGTTCCTAAATGGGAATGTTTACTCAACAAAGAAACATGGATCATGGCCATGGGACAAGCTTTTTTCTCCTTATCCATTACTGGTTCTGGAATGATTGTATATGGAGCATATTTAAAGGATGATGTGGATATTCCAAAGGCAAGTGTGCAGACGGCTGTATTTGATACAATTGCTGCTATGCTAGCGGCACTTGCCATTATGCCTGCCGTATTTTCTTTTGGCATCGATCCCGTTAGTGGTCCTAGTTTAATGTTTTTAACCCTTCCTGAAGTATTTAAACAAATGCCACTCGGCAATCTCTTTGCCCTATTCTTCTTTATTTCAGTAGCTTTCGCCGGAATCACAAGTTTAATCAACATGCTTGAAGCTGTGTGTGAGTCTTGGCAAAATCGCTTTCACATTTCTAGAAAAAAAGCGGTTTTACTTTGTGGCATTATCACATTCGCCATATCTGTATGTATTGAAAATGGAGATATTGTAGGTAAATGGATGGATGTTGTCACAATCTATATTATTCCTTTTGCAGCACTACTTGGAGCCATAACTATTTACTATGTTTTAGGATGGAATGCTTTAAAACAAGAATTAGACAAAGGAAGAAAAAAGCCGGTTGGACCGACTTTTAAATTCTTAGGTAAATATGTTTATGTATTTCTTGCCCTTATTATTTTGATTTTGGGAATTCTTTATAACGGTATTGGCTAAGCGTTTCTAAATCTTTCCAAGTAAATACACAGTCCTCTAGTATCATATAGCTATGAGGGCTGTTTTCTTTTGGAATCGAAACTGAGCTGGATTTATATAAATAATACCATCTTGATCTTCAATTGCAGGAACATGAGTATGTCCACATAGTAATAAAGATCCAGGCTTTAGCTTAACAGGTTCTAAATGTCCATGTGTGCAATAGATAAAAAGCCCGTTTATATCCAACACAGAATAATCTGCTAAACATGGAAAATTCAATACCATTTGATCGACTTCACAATCACAATTTCCACGAACACATAAAATCGAGTCTGATATGGAATTCAACATCTCAATCACTTTTTTAGGTGCATACTCTTTTGGTAAATCATTTCTAGGTCCATGATATAAAATATCCCCCAATAAGATCAATCGATCTGGTTTTTCGTATTTGTAAGCATCCATTAGTTTTTGACAATAATAACTTGAACCATGGATGTCACTTGCGATCATATACTTCATTAAATTTCACTCCCCTTTAAGAAAAAAGAATGCCGAAGCATTCTTTTATTTATTATTCACCTTTTTCTAAAGCTAATGTACGAGTTGTTAAATCACATACTTCAGTTGGTCCATAATATTGGATTGCTCCTGGATAAGTATATGCAGTTTCAACAGCCCATGTATCACGGTTTGCTTCGAAGAATTTGAATGGTTTTCCATCTAATTCAACCAATGCTTTTTTGATAACTGGTTTATCTTCACCGTTACGACGTTCGATATTCATCATCTTAGTAATTGGCATACCACCAGCAACCCATTCTTCAGCTGGTTTAGATAAGTTAGATACTTTTGATAAATATCCATTATATCCGTATTGGATCAACATGAATGCGTTGTATCCTAATGAGTAGCAATAGTCAGCATCAAAGTTTGATGGGAATGCACAACGTCCTTCGTATCCGAAGAAGTGGTGTAATGCATTGAATTTACCTGTAAATCCTCTTTCAGTTAATTTATCTTTAACTAAGGCTGAGAACAATTTTTCTGATTCAATTAAAGATACCTGTACGTTTCCGTGTGGATCTCTTTCTAAGAATAATTGTTGTTGGATAGTTTGAGGTAAGATTGCGAATACAGCCATTGATTCAGCAGTTAAACCTTTTTCAATGAATGCATATTTTTCTTCCCAGCTACCTAATGCGTTAAATTCTTCTGTTTTGTTTCCAGCTAATAATTCGTTGATTTCAGCAATCAATGCTTTAAATTCTGGAACAAATTCAACTACACCTTCAGGGATGATTGCAACACCGAAGTTGTTTCCATTTGCAGAACGTTTTTCAACAGCATCTGCAATGTAGTCAGCGATTTCAGATAAAGATTGTTTTTTAGCAGCAACTTCTTCTGAAATTAAACAAATGTTTGGTTGAGTTTCTAAAGCACATTCCAAAGCTACGTGACTTGCACTACGTCCCATAACTTTTACAAAGTGCCAGTATTTTTTAGCAGAGTTTGCATCACGTTCGATGTTTCCGATTAATTCACTATATGTTTTAGTTGCAGTATCGAATCCAAATGAACATTCGATGTCTTCGTTTTTCAAGTCACCATCGATAGTTTTTGGACAACCGATAACTTGAACACCTGTATTGTGAGCAGCAAAGTATTCAGCTAATACAGCAGCGTTTGTATTTGAGTCATCACCACCGATAATTACGATAGCAGTGATTCCGTGTTTTTCACAAACTTTTGCAGCAACTGCGAATTGTTCTTCAGTTTCTAATTTTGTACGTCCAGATCCGATAATATCAAATCCACCAGTATTTCTGTATGCATCGATATAAGCATCATCGAATTCTACATAGTTGTCTTCTAATAATCCAATAGGACCATTTTTAAATCCGTAAAGAACGTTTTCTTTACTAGTAGCTTTTAATGCATCATATAGACCACAAATAACGTTGTGTCCACCAGGTGCTTGTCCACCAGATAAGATTACACCTACAACTTGTTTTTTAGCTGCAGAAGTATTTTCTCCTTTTTCGAATGTGATTTCTTTTTCTCCGTAAGTGTAGGGAATAAAGCCGCGATTTTTTCTTGGTCTGCAACACTTTGAGTTGCGTTTCCTTCCTTAACACAGATTTCTGAAATACCATTTCTTAACATTCCAGGCAATTTTGGACTGTATTGGTATCTAGCTTTTTGAAGTGGTGATTGATTCATTTTTATATCTCCTTTTCAATTTATACCTACATTAAAAAATTTTATAACACTTTGCCCAAAAAGTAAATAGAGCACCCCATCCAAGGCCTTTATTCAAGGTTTGAATTTAAATATTCCTTACTGATTTCTTTTTGTAGATACTCAAAAACAATCCAATATGATACCCATCAGCTACGGCATGCGCAATTGTGATATTTAGCGGCATTTGATTCTTTTCATCATATTTTCCGGCTGTGATGATTGGAAAGAAGGC
>ENA-OQAN01001325-OQAN01001325.1-human-gut-metagenome-genome-assembly--contig:-NODE-1325-length-11049-cov-2.106574_pt1 | contig 11049 bp, 11 predicted proteins | sample MGYA00242735_ERZ504527 | MGnify/ENA primary metagenome ERZ504527 (study PRJEB26092, sample SAMD00036230) | human gut metagenome | host: Homo sapiens | study: EMG produced TPA metagenomics assembly of...
CACCCGGTACTTCTCCGGATCAAAAGCGTCTTTCTTCCTCCAGCCGTCAGACAGCGTGTCCTGAACATGCTTCATGGCTTTCGTGTAGAATCGGTCAGTTCCTCCAGTGTGACGAACTCCCGATATTGGGGAACCTCATCCGTACCGAACTTGAATGTCACGGGAAGCGTAGCACCACCAGTCTGTACGGCCAGATCATACGCTGCCTTATAATTGAACTGGTTTTCACTTGACAGCCATACCGGCATACCTTCATAGAGAAAACCGGAAAGTATCTCACGGTCAATTTGCTCATTACACCAGTCTGTAATGACGGACTTTATAGTATCCATGTGAGGTCTGCCGACAAAGCCTTCCTCCATGTAGGAGGCGGATCCGTCCTCACGTTCCTGTACATCCCAGCGGATGCGCCATCTGTTGCGTGCCGGGCTCACGCACTCGATCAGTTTTATCCCGGATGTTCCTTCTACCCGTTTCATGTAAATATGTATTTAGTTCGACCCTTGCCGAAGGTTTCCGTCTTGATGGTGGTCTCGAACGGGAAGCCGTCGGGCATATCCTTCACTTGCAAGAGGATGTTCTTCATCTCCTCGCTGTTGGTAAAGAACTTTTTCGGTTCACCGTTCATCTCAATGGCCACGATACAGCGGTCCTCGCCCTGTTCGGTCTTGATGCCCGTCTCGAAGTCCTTCACCACAATCGGTAAGTTCACCAGCTCCCGGATGCTTACCACCACCCCGGGAAAACGTTTCTTGCCGTCCTCCGGCTTGTAGGAAACGTTCAAGTCTTTAAATGATCTCATGTCTTTGCCTGTTAATTTTTTAAACAACGTATGACAGTCGGCGTGCTTGGCCATCCCGTAGAACGACGCTATCAGCTCACGCCTCCTCCTTCTCGATTTTACCTCGTGCATTTTTCGGGCGAACTTCTGCTTGATGCGCTTGCGAAGGCGGACATGGTCCGCACCGAAAGTCACATACCCCAGAAAGTCGATGCCCTCGCCCGGCGGGAACACGCGCTCGTTCCCCTTCACCAGGAGACCGGCACACTCCATGCGCCCGTGGACGGCATCACGAATCTTCCACAGTTCCGCTTTCGTTTTACCCAGTACGACGCCGTCATCACAATAGCGGTAGAAATGACGCACGGCATACCTGTCCTTCAGATAATGGTCCAGATACACAGACAAAAGCAAATTGCCCAGCCCCTGCGAGCTGCGCAGGCCGATACTCAGACCTTCAGGCATCAGGCGGATAAAGCTCTCCAGCATGGTCACGAGCTTTGCGTCCTTGAACACCCGGCTGACGCAATACATCACAAAATCCTGCTTCACGCTCTCGTAGAATTTGGTGATGTCAAACTTGTAACAGTAACGTGTACCATCAGGGTCTTCGGCCATGTCACGGCGGACATACGCCAGGAGGTCGTGCATCCCCCGTCTCTTGATACTGGCGGAGGTGGTACGGATGAAACGTTTCCGCAGATGGCGGTCCACCACCGCCATGATGGCATGCACGGCGATGCGGTCCTTCATCGGGATCACCTGAATGCGGCGTAGCTTGCCGCCCTCGATGATCTCGCGTTCACGGTAGTCCTTCACGCGGAAGTACCGGATGCGATCTGCGCGACCAGCTCCTCCAACACCTCGCTTATGCGCGAGCAGATAGCACCCCTGGCGGCTGCGTTTACGCTTGCTGCCGCGAAGGACCTGCCGGAAGGAAGCCTCCATGTTGGAAGGCTCCACGATCTCCTCGATGATATACCCAACCCTGCGCATAAATTACTGTTTATTGCTTTTAATACGGGGCCTTCAATCCCCCGGGCCCGGCTTCTTCGAACCGTTTCCGGCCTACCAAACCCTACCCGACACTTTATTTTCAGTTTTCCGGCCCTTACGGACCGCTGTTACTGCGGCTTGCCCCCCTCCGGCACCACGGTGGGGACAAGTCCCCGGTGTTGTACGCCGATTAAAATTTCCTTTCGATTGTTGTTCAGACGAGACCGATGTTCGTGTTCGTATTCGAGGAATCGTTGTTCGCATTCGACATCGAAACACCGCCATTCGGGTTCGCGTTGTTGTTGCCACGATAGACCACACGGCCTATGGGGAGGCGCCACCTTTCAAATGCAAAAGTACTATTTTCAAATTATTATTTAACAAACAGATACAAAACCTGACGTCAAAAAATAATTTTTCGATCGGGCTGACGCCCGTAATGAACGGCGTTCCCCTGCTCGGGGAACACCGGATGTTTTGTCGCTTCGCTCCCGCTTTGACGCTTTACGCGGCCGATCATGCAACCTCGCTTATCGCTTTAAACGCCACGGCGCTCGACGCCTTAACGAGCCGGCCGCGGAAGGCCAGACGAGAACCGATGTACGTGTACGTATACGAGGAATCGTGGCTCGCATACGACATCGAAACACCGCCATTCGGGTACGCGTTGCAGTTGCCACGATAGACCACACGGCTGGAGCAGTGGATATGTAGTAGATGTCGCAGTAATTTGTCGAGGAGGAACCCGAAACGGAACCCACCGGAATCACGTCCATATATTTGCCATGCGCCACGGCGGTAATCCAGATACCGGAGCTCACGGAACCCTTAACCAGGCGGGTACTGCCGTCAGGCATCCAGATGCGCCACTTCCCGGAATTGCCCGTGTCATTAGGAAGATCCACGCCGTCCATCATGTCATATTTATGACCATAGATGTCCTCGTAGCCAAGGCAGCAAATATTATTCACCTGCGTAACCGTGGCCCCGCCGTAGTCATCCTTCTCACGGTACCACGCATACTGGTGGACGGAGTTTTCTATCAGGCTGTTCGTCACATTAGGGTTGATTGAGGAGCTTCCTCGTAGCCGATCGTGTCCGTCATACCGCGGCTGGCAGTACCACCCGTAGTACGGTTGTTCGTGTGGGAGCCCGCGCCGCATTGTTCCTGGCTGTCACGACGACCGTACTTCGCGTAGAAAAGATTCGCGATGCGCGAGTGCATAAGGGCATCAATCTGCTGCATACCGCGCTGGACACTGTAATAGTGGAAATCAGCCCAGGTCATGCTCGCCGTAGTGCTCCCGCCGGTAATGCAGGCGCGAAGTTTGGAACCGACAACACTGCTGCCCACAACGGCACACAAGTGCTCGTCATTAGGCACCCATTCGGTTCCATATCCTCGATCCTGTCACTGTTAGAAAGGACAACCTTATCGAACTCTGCCGTGTTCAGAATGGAGAAGTGAAGAGCAGTGGCACCCTCCGGAACATCGGCAATCAGGTACATACCGGCCTCGAACTTGTTGCTCAAGGTAGGGACGACGATTGACTGATGACCGTGCCGGAATCGTCTGTGAAAATGCTTCCGACAAGGCTTGTACCGGGAACGCTCGGGAAACGCACACGCTTGTAACCGTCCACGTTCACCTTGCATACCGAATACGTACTGTCAGTACTGTAGCTGTTCGAAAGCGTATCCTTTCCGCTCATGATCTTACGACCGGAAAGATAACCGCCACTCGTGCCCTTAATGTCGTCAAGCGTAAGGACGTCAGCATCCGGAACGGAAGGCATGTTATCCGAACCGTTACTGCTGTAACAGGAGTAATGCTTGCCGTTCAGGTAATCATTGATACCCTTGCTCCAGAAGAAGGGCTCGTACATCATCCAGTCACCTTCAGTGCCGTCCAGTCTGGCAGCCGTGCCGTCGGCGTACTTGTTGCTGTCCGTGTCGTCCAGCGGGTAGTAGGTCATCTCACCGTCCAGGTTGTTCACCGTGGTATCAACGTTCGCCATGTTCACACCCCGCGTCGTCGCTTTTTTAGTCACTTTAGCAAGTACACGGTGACGCTGCTTCAGGATGGCGGAAATATGACCGCTCACCTCATACGCGTTGTCATACTTGTAGCCGGTACCGTTGTCAAGGTTGCTCACGTTCGCGTCATCCGATACCTCGTCGTCGAACTCGATCATCGTGTATTCCGGCTGCCGGATATTCAGTTCCGGGAAGTGCGCCTTCAGAGCGCTGTACGTATCGTCATCAATGTAGCGCGTGAGCTGTACCGTACCCACCAAGGCGCACGTGTCCGTAGTGTTGCCATCGGAATCCACACCGCCCATCCCGACAAACTTATCCAGCCACGTACCGTCATCCTCGCGGTCAATACCGGTTACTCTGATACGTTCCACACCCGTGCAACGGCCCAGCAGGGTTTCCCAGTCAATACCTGGACAACTGTCAAAGATGAAGGTCTTCACCTTGCTGTAGCTTTCCAATGTCAGCCCGCCGGTGGTCAGTCTGCCCAGATATTCCAGACGGAGCTGGTCAGTGTACCGGGAAGGTGGAGCAGCGTCACGGGAGAACCCTTGCTAGCACCACGCTCTGCACCTGCGTACCGCGGGCCTCAAGTTCTTCCAGCTTGGTCTGCGCACTCAAATCCAGCTCGGTACTGGTACTTCCCCCGGTTTTCGCCTGTGCCTGGTTACGAAGGTTGAGTTTACGTAGCTGCTTGCAGTTGCCGATGTTCAACCACCAGCCGGTACTGCCGTTGCCGGAACTTTGAAGGTTCAGTTCGCGCAGCACGGTACATTTGCCCAGGTCGAAAGCGTTTTTCAGGTGGTCGGCGGCCCCGCTCATATCCAGCACCTTCATACGGCTCGCGCCATAAACCCTCAAGGATCGTTCACCGTATAGGCACCGGTGATGGAAAGGCTCGCAGCCGCATCTTTCTTGATGATGCCGGTATTCCCTATATTCGGGCTGTTGTTCGTACCGTAGCCGAAAGCATAAACCTCGTTGGCCGTAATCTTCAGCACGTCGGGGGTGTCAGCAGCCGTACGTGCCAGATAGAGGTCGATGTTGTCACTGGTGAAATTGCTCGTGCCGTACTTAGCATCCAGAAGGGCGAAACGATTACGCACGAAATATTCACGGTGCGCACGGTTACTGCCTGAAGGGCGTAGATGAACGGCCACACCTTGCCGTACATCTCCTGCGTGGCGGGCAGGATGTACTTCAGCTCGCCGCTCTTGTTATAGGCACGGTCGCACCAGTTGCCCGCCTGCTCCACGTTCAGCATGTCCAGGACACGGCTGGTGGTAAGTACACCGCGAAGAGCCTGCGCCTGTGTCTTCAGGTCAGCGTCCAGGTTGGCCAGAACGAGGTTCCAAAGCCAGCTGTCACGGCCTTCAAAGGCATATTTCCCGGCCTCGGCGTCATAAGTGTCGCGGTCGGTGGTGTAGTCATACACCAGGAAACAGTCGTTACGTTTTCCCATCTGGTATCACCGTCGTAGTAGGTGATGTACCATATCAGGCCGTCCCACGTGCGCAGCATCATGTTCTTCGCACGCTGGTCAACGGCAAGGAAATAGTCCGTCCAGAGGTAATACGTCAGCAGGAAAGCCTTGTCGAAATAGTCACTTATCTCGTCCCTGAACTTCTCGCTCTTAAAAGTGGAGAGGTCGGCGCTCGTCGCACCGTCCGGAACACACGAGCGTATCCATGCGTACAGCCGTTTCACGGCCGTACGCTGCGACTCGTCAAGGCCCGCCCATTTCACATCATCCGGAACGTTGGTCTCGGCACCGGCATCAAACACCTCCTCCAGATGAGCGTCACTTGTGGTCTTGAAAAGGCACATGGCCTCGGTATTGTTCAGCATTTCCAGAGTGAGGGGACAGGCAGGATCGTAACCCTCCACGCCACTAAGGCCGAACAGGTCGCCGCTCTTGCTTTTCTCGTTGTTGAAGTTGTATTGCCCCACATAGTTGTTCTCGCCGTCCTCCGCAGCCGCCACAAACATGTCGATAGGCACACCGTCGATAGCGGTACGCACGGTGACCGCGTTCAAATCGCTGCCGCCCGTCTCGTACTGGTAACGCTGCGGAGGGGTGAGAAGCCCCATCTCCTTCAGCACGTCGTTGAACAGTTTGGCACCGCCTGTGTTCAGCGACATGGACGAGTCGGAATAATCACTCTTCAGACAGATCAGGTTCATGCGATGCCACCGGGACGGACGGGATATTTCTTTTCCGCCTGCTCCTTGCCGCCAACGGTGAAGCTAAGGTTCGTGCCGCCCTTGCTGATATAGATACGGATGTTCTTGCTCGGATATTTCGTGGAACTGGTACCTGAATACGGATATAACAGTCACGAAGCACGAAGTCGTATTCGGATCCGAAAGGGGAGTAATAGAAGATATCCGCCGAAAAGTCCGTCTTCTTGTTGTTCTCGGCATACACGTCATCGAGCTTGTTCTGGCGCACGATACGCAGCACCCCCTTGCCCTTGGCACGCAGCTTGTCCATATCCACAGTGTCGGTATCACCCAGGATATCGTTCTCCTCATACAGCGCGATCATCTCCTCACCGTCCGCACTGTCCACCATCCGGTTCTCCAGTTCCTCGTCGTCACTCAACCGGCGGGTATAGATACGCACGCTCTTTACCTCCACGTCCGCCCCGGCGCTGTCAATGGTGATATATTTCGGATTGTCCTGGCGGAAGCTGAAGGCGTTGTCGTAGATGTCGCACCGGTACGGTTGCCGTCCACATAAAGCTCCATCAGACGGCTCTCATTGCGGGTACCCACCATGAGGCCACCTTGATCCACCGGTCTTCCACATAATTCGTGCCCAGCTTGATCTCACGCTCCACCAGCTCGTCGTCCTCGTTGGTATAGGACACTTTCTCACCGGTCTTGAAACTCGCTTCCGAAGGGTGATATAAAGCCCCTTGCCACTGTCGAGACAGTCCACAACTGCGGTATCGCTGTCAGTGGGATTGCTTACCCGGAGTCAGTTCAATGGTCAGCCCCGTACTTTTCACATCGGTGGCAAAGGCCGGTAGCCGATGACGGCTTTCGCACCGTTGGTCAGCTTCAGCGCCTCACCCGTCCAGCCGTTGCTGCTCCAGTCAAAACCCTCGAACGTGGTCTCCACGCCGTTCGACTCCCATGTTCCGGGGTTACTCTCCCCGTTGCTGCGGCCCGCCGCGTCAAGCTTGACCGCCAGGCCGTAGGTGGCCTCGCTGATATCGATACCGCTCTCACCCACGTCGATGCGCAAAGTGTACCCCGGTCGGACCGGCTTTCAGGACAAGCGTCTGCGTGCCTTCCTCGGTAAACCGGTTACTGTAGGTCATCATGCTGCGGGGAGCGCTCACGGTACTGCTCTTGACGCCGTTTTTCCAGAACTCCACTTCAGCGGGCACACGGTCGGGATCATAGGCCACCCAGTCGAAAGTGAGCTTCTCGTAGCGGCCGGCTTCAAGGACCGGCTCCAGATGCTCGTCCCGTCCGAGGACATGCCCGTCGGCATGAATGAGCTTCAAACCGATGAAGGGCGCGCCGGTTCCGGCCTTCAGCAGGTCGATATGGATGCTCTCGCTTTTCAGCGTGAGGTCGTCAGTTTCCATCTCGCCACCAGCTGGGCGGTATGCCGCCCCACGGACAGGCCGGTCATGGAAACCTCGAAACTGCCGTTCGTCGTGCCGCTGCGGGTGACCGTATGCGCGTTCTGCTGTACACCGTCCACGTACAGGCTGACGGTTTTCGTGCCGGTACCGCTCACGGCGTAGGGTATACTCGCGGAATCATAGGTACCGTAACCACCGTTCTGGATGGTGGCCGCCAGGTTGTAACCGCAGGAAAGGGACAGGGTGACGCTCTTCACGCTCACGTACGCCTGCTTCTTCTGCGCCTTGCCCGTGGTGGGATCGGTAGTCTCGGCAATGACGTAGATATCGCTCGTGCCCACCAGCAGGTATTTGGTCAGGTCAAGGGTATAGGTACCCTTGCTCACTTCCTTCAGCGAGGAGGAATAAGTGGTGGTCGTCCCGCGCTTCACCTGGATGGTGACGGTCGCTTTCTGTCCGGTACTGCTACCCTTGTCATCACCGCCGGCAACCTGGTGGTCATAGGTATAGGTAAGTTTCACCGCTCCGCCTTCCTTCACGGTTTTCTTGTCGGTCTCGGCAAGCAGCACGATCTTGGTGGTGGAGGACTCACCGCCGCCACCGCTGCCGGCCGGGATGTCAACGCTCGCGATCTCCGCCCCGCTCTTGTTGGTCAGCGCAAGGCGGACACTGCTCTCGTCGTCGCTCACTTCCGCGCTCATGCCGAACACGGTACCGGCTTCCACCTCCTGGAATTTGGCGGCGACGGTCTTGTTCTGGACGGGATTGGTACTGTCGGCATCCAGGCTCTCGTCCACTTCCAGCTTGTCGATGGTCAGATCCACGTTGCCCTCGCTGTCGGGAACTTTCTTCTCGCCGTTCACCGTCAGGCTCTTCATCGTTCCGGCACCGCCGAAGTCCTCCCAGCTCGCCTCCTGCTCCCAGCTCGACAGACTTGTCCCCACGAACTGTTTGGTCTCCCATTTGCCCTGCGAGACTTCATAGGTGATGCAACGGCCCTTGTAACGGTATTTCTCATCCACGGCACCGATCGCGGAGGAAAGGACATAATAACCGCTCTCTAAAGGGACTTCCGCCGTCACATTATACGTGTTACCGCCACCGCCCGTACCACCGGGAATATCAACGGAGGCAATCTCCGTCCCGGTCTTCCCCAGCAGGGTGAGTTTCACCGTGTCGTTCTCCTCATCAGGGACGGCCGTCATGCCACCGACCAAACCGTCGTTCACACCGGCGGCGGCATCCTCCGCCTGTTTCGCAGCCGCGGATGCCGCTGCGCGGCGGAATTTGCAGTTTCAGCAGCCTGATTGGCGGTACCGGCCGCATCAGACGCCATACCCGCAGCTTTATTCGCCAAAGCCGCAGCATTATCCGCTTTCGTGGCAGACGCATTCGCCGTGGCAGCGGCATCATCGGCCGGTTTACGCAAAAGGGTGAGCGGAGCACTCACCAGCTCACTGCCGCGAAGGGCGGGGAGACTTTTGATATTGTCAAGGGAGCTGACCTCCACAAGTTCATCAAGCTCTGGCTCTCGGCCTTGATAGCGTTCAGGATGTCGTTCTTAAGTTCCGTTTTCTCCGATTCTGTAAGTGCCATAAGTTATTCCTCCTTTTTTATTGTTGTCAGTCATTGTAATAATGGTATGAAAGCGCGCTGAAGCCAAGGATGCACCAGCCGCACTTGTTCAGGCTGTTAATGATGGCGGGCTCCTCCCAATCCTCGCCCGTGTAGAGCAGGAGGAAGCGGTTCACGGAGGTGACGTACAGCCAGTTCCTCTCCGGGTTCTCCGGAGCGGAAGAAAGCTCTCCCTTCCACGTGATGCGGAGATCATCGGAAGCGCCGCCGTAAACGGGGAACTCCACCACGCGCCGTACCAGTAAAGGTAGTTGCGGTTCCTTTTCGTGTCGTAGTAAAGCCATCCGCTCGAGGGGGAAGCGGGGGGACCGGCCGACGCTCCCCGCCACGAAACCAGGTCCGCAAGGATTCTCCCGTTCAGCTCGGGGGTACCGACCAGCTCGATGATCCCGCTGATCCAGTCGATCCTGTAGGGGTCGGAATAGGAAAGCAGCGAATCACTGCTAAGGTTCACGTTGGAACCGCGGAGCAGCGTGCCGTCGTCCACACGGACGGAGCTGTAGCGGATAGAGCCACCGTACGCGTATAGGGAGGGTGGCAGCCGTTGTAAAGGGTTACGCGCGAGCCGATATAACGCACGTCGTTCGGAAGGATGATGTCCGCACCGTTCGACGAACCGGCCATGTCCACCTTCAGGCTCAGCTCGCGGCCGATCAGGTAGCCGGCCTCGCCGCGGCCCGAGCAGGAGGTCAGGACGGCGTCGCTCGACTCCACAAGGTGGAAGTTCGTGCGGATATGCCCGGAGAACGTGCCCGCGTTCGCTCGATGCTCCCGTCCTCCAGGATCTTGAAATTATCGTTGGCCGTCACGAGGCCCTCCAGCTTGACGCGGTCACCGGTCAGCTTCACCACGCTGATCTTGTTGCCGTCAGCGTCCGTCCCGTCCACACTCACGCCGATAAGCGCCAGTTTCCCGTCCGCGTCCTGGGCGTAGATGCCCGCGCCTTCAGGCTTCACCACAAGCCCCGTCTCTTCCAGCATATTCTCGTCACGGTCAAAGACGGCGGCCGTTATCTTCACCAGACGCTCCGACTGCTCGAAAAGCGTCCGGTAGCGGTGTGCAAGGCTCTCCACCTTGTCAGTGGACAGCACGAGCATATACAGGTAGATGTCACCGGTAAAGGACAGTTTGAAATCACCGGTACCGTTCCAGAGGCCGCTACAGGTGTACTGCACGTAACCATCAGTTGCAGACAGTTCCTCCTCCACCTCCAGGCTGTTGAAGTTCGCGAAACCCGTCTTGTCAACGTCCAGGAACTGGACTCTTAGAGTCCCTTTGGTTGCGCAGCGGTAGAAGAAGGAAAGGTACACCGGCACGGCCTCCTTCTCCCCGTCACCGTTCACAGGCATGGAGGGGATGCTTTTCAAATTCGCCCGTTTCTGGAGGATGTACTTGTTACGGATGTGCACCACCGTCCGCCCGTCATCCACCGTCACGCTCGCCCCGTCGCCCTTTCTGGTCAGTACGTTGTTGTTCGCCCAGATCCATTTGTTACCTGCCAGGAAGAACACCGTCTCGTTCTCCGTGTTCCATTTCTCCAGCCGTCATCGAAGGCGGGGTTGTTCAGGTAGCCCTTCTCCGTGGCGAAGTCGTTCCTTAGGGCGGTCACCGCGCTGGTGATGCGCCCCTCCACGATCTCGAACTTGGTCTTGATGTCCTCACCGGTCACCAGAAGGAAAGTCCCGCGCAGGTAGGCGTTGTCGCTGTAAAGGCCGTTGCCGTGCGGCTGGTTGTCAGCCGGGAACCAGTCATCGCTGATGCCGTCCAGGTTGCCCAGGCGCGCACGAAGGCAGCCGGTGAAGTTCTTCGCCTTCACCCCGTCCATCACGTCCACGCGGGGCTGACCGTCCTCGGTGGCGGAGATCAGGATCAGGTTCTGACGCAGCGGTTCTCCGTGTTGCCCATCAGCACGCACTCGTCACCGGCCTCCGGAAGGGAACCTGAAAATTCATCCTCACTTACGAGAATGGAGTCACCCTCCACGCCGGCCACCTCCAC
>ENA-OQAN01001326-OQAN01001326.1-human-gut-metagenome-genome-assembly--contig:-NODE-1326-length-11048-cov-2.215914_pt1 | contig 11048 bp, 14 predicted proteins | sample MGYA00242735_ERZ504527 | MGnify/ENA primary metagenome ERZ504527 (study PRJEB26092, sample SAMD00036230) | human gut metagenome | host: Homo sapiens | study: EMG produced TPA metagenomics assembly of...
GTTTGTCCAGTTCCCGTGAAAGCTCTTTCAAAATATGGGTGGTGGATTTCCCGTCCATGCCGAATTCAGCTTTCAGGTGTCTGAGTAGCGGAGCGTTCATTTCCCGGTTCTCTATCAGGCTGATCAGTTCGGCGTAGATAGACAGGATACGTAATTTCTTGTCATAAACTCTTTGCAGATTGCTGACAGGCTTTATCAGTCCGAAACTACCTATCACGAACAGTCCGAGGCCAGTCCGAACCATGTCATCGGAATGACCCCGGCCACTCCCAGCATAGCCAGTACGATGTTGACTCCGGGAACTATTCCCAATAACGGGCGGCTCCACCATTTCTTGCTGAAATAAGCAGGTGCTTCCGTCCACTCTTTAATTTCTTCGCGGTCGCTTGTCGCCCCTTTGTAGAGCAGACCGGTAATCCGGAATGTTTCCCGGAAATCGGAATAAGCAGCCAGTTCCTTTGTCGCCTCCTGCCGTTGGATTATCTCTTCCTTTATCTCCAGATGATTTTGTAACCATTCTGCCAGTTTTTCCTTTCCGAATGAAGTGCAGGTACGGTTCAAGGCCTGAAACAAAGAGTGCCTTCCGAACAAGTCCAGGTCAAAAGAATACCTGTGGGCCGGGTTTGTAAATTCCTTTCCGTCCTCAAAAGGCTCATAGTTGTCCGCCAGTGCGGAAAGCTCGTCACTATTCACCCGTATGCAGGTTTCCAGCCAGTCTTTGCGGAAAAACAACCGGTTGTGATACTTCACCAATGCCAGAAAAGGAACGAAAGTGACCGCTATAGTGAGACATATAGTGGTTGTTCCTGCCTGATAGAAGTAGATTGTTCCTATAATCCCTGCTGCAAATAACAAGACCCTCAGCGTGCTGATGCGGAGAATCTTATTTTTTACCTGGCGGAGTTCTGCCTCAGCCTGTTCAATGCGCTGTTCGTATTTTGCTTTCAATTCCATAATGATAGGTTGTAAATATTTCCTTGCCATACCGGGTGCGGTTTTGCTGCGGAGAGGGGGGAAGCCTTCTGCGGCGATGCAAGGGTATGGCGAAGAACTTTTCATTTGTTTCCCGGCAAATATATAGAAAAAAAAAACGTCTCCTTCTGTTTCTTGTGTTATTTAGACTTATCTTTTCATTTTAGGAAGAAGAGCCTTCCATCCGGAATGATGGCGGTTAGACCGATGAGGATGAATGACAGGAAATGAAATTTTAACATAGCCGATGAATCCATTGTCAATAGGAAAAAGTATATTTGTCTGTCTGATAAAGATTATAAACTACTTGGGGTATGAGAAAAATGATATTCATTTTATGCATTCCGACCGCTTTGCTTTCGGCTTGCTCACCATCCGGAATGCAAGGTAATCCGGCGGCAGTAACAAGCCGGTGCGGCCATCGGCGGAGTATTAGGCGCTATTGTGGGTGACAGGGCCGGCGGATATAACGGTTCGCAATTCGGCGCTGCTGGGAACTGTAACGGGGGCTGCTGTGGGAAATGCCATAACTACGCCTCGGGAGAAAACTTATCAGGTGGAGGAGTATTACGTGAAGACTTATCCTTCTTCTTCGCAGTATGAGCATACTTCCTCTTATGAGCCTTCGTCAGGATTGAGGATCATCAACCTGCGTTTTATCGATGATAACCGTAACCATGTTATTGATGCGGAAGAAGACAGCAAACTGGTGTTCGATGTGGTGAATGATGGGGATGTGCCCGCTTACAATGTTACTCCGGTGATAGAGGAAATGAGCGGCATGAAACATATTTTGATTTCACCTTCGGCTCAGATAGCTATATGCCTGTCGGGAATCAGATAAGGTATACGGCCACCATTCGCGGAGGCAGGAAGTTGAAAACAGGCCAGGCGCAATTCCGTGTTTTTGCAACAGAGAGCAACGGGGCGGTGACCGAAGCGCATGAGTTTACTTTGCCTACCCAAAAACGGATAAAGAAATAAGTTCCTTGACTGGCAGGGTCTCTGCGGGCGGATAACCCTTTGCCGGAGACAACGTAAGCGTTCGCAGCCCTATTGTTAAGCCTTTCAGGCCGTCCGGTTACTATCTCCAAAACCTGCGGAGTTATCTCCATAGCCTTTGGAGTTAACTCCGCAAGCTTTGGAGATAACTCCATAGTGCTATGGAGATAGTATATATCCTTTCTTCAGACCTTAGCAGGCGGGAGAAAAGGCCTTAGGGTGGGGTATGTGTGGAGTTACTCCTTGTTGATGATCCTTGTATCTCTTGCAGAGTCAGATTTCCTGTGATGGCGATGATGGTAAATTCATTTTTTTCCTGACTCATCAATACAAATTCCTTTTCTTTGTTTTTGTTCCGTTTCAGATAAATGATGGTTTTCTCGCCTTCATCGTTTATGCGCATCAACTCCTCGTAGCCGTTCTTGGGCTGATGAAAGCTGTCTCCTTTTTCAGCTTGGCGATAATGTCGGGTTTTTCACAACTTAGAATCTGGATGTTATCCAGTTTGGAGGCTACTTCGCCTATATTTACCCCTTCCGTTTTCATGTTGGGCATCAGGCTGAGCATGGCTTTTGAGATATAGACAGAGGTTACCCCTTCCATATCAGCGAACTTGTCGAAAAAACTGTCCTGTGCGTAGGTGAACAGTGAGCACAGAGAGAGCAATAAAGTAATGATATATGTACGTTTCATTGTTTTATGTTATTTAATCGGTTTAATTGTTCGTTTACGTTCTCTTGAATTTTTCCGGTAGCTTCCTGCACCGATTCCACCTTTTCTATTCCTTTATTCAGGCTGCTGGAAAGCATGATAAGTGCCTTCTGGGCCTGTGCGTATGCTTCTTCGGGGGTGGCGCAGGTATCTTGCGGTGCCGGATAGGGCTTGTATAGGTACAGTCCTACGGAGAGCAGGATGAGCAGGCTGGCGGCTATGCTTCCTATCCATTGCAAGCGGAGGGCCCGTATATGTTTTTTTATTTTCAGCGTGCGTCTTTCGCCTGTGTCCCATTCGTCTATCTTGCGGCTCAGCCTGCTTTCCAGGCCTTCCGGTATTTCGGGAGCGGGATGTGCTGCCAGTTGCATGAAGATTTCCTTCTCGGCAAGTAAATGAGCCGGAACGTCCTCTTCGGTAAAAAAGCGTTTCAGTTCCTTTTCTTCGGTATCGCTGGTTTCTCCATCGTAATACCGGGCCAATAGTCTTTCTATTTCATTTACTTTCATAGTTCATTATTGCATTATATTGTTCACGTATCTTTTTGCGGGCGCGGCTCAGCAACACACGTATGTTGATGGCATTCAGTCCGGTGGCTTGCTCTATCTCCTCAAAGGAGCAATCATTGACATCACGAAGCAGAATCACCCGTTTTTGTTGCTCGGGCAGTCTGCCGATGAGCCGTTTTACCTGGTTCACTTCATCCGCTGTTCTATTTCCCGGGCTATGTTGGTGTCCATGGGGAGGTTCAGTCTTCGGGAGGCGTCCGTCTTCATCCGGCTGACTCCGGCGCAGGACGTCGTAGCACAGATTCTTGATGAGGGTGACACAATAGGCTTCGGTGTTCAGTACGTCCGCCAGTTCATCGCGCTTGTTCCACAATTTCAGATACGCTTCCTGCACCATATCTTCCGCATCCTGAGGGTTGCCCGTCAGCCGGAAGGCTACCCGGTAGAGTTTCCGGTGGTAAGGTAGAAATTGTTGCTTAAACTCAGCGGCGTCCATGCTTCTTTCCTGTTTCCTGATTTACTAATTTGTCTATATCATCCTTTGTGAATTTTCCGTTTATCTGTACCAGTGTACAGTCTTCTTTTCCGGTGCATACAAACAGCAGTTCACGGATAGTTTCCTTTTTTGTTTTCATCAGCACGCGGACTTTCTCGCCTTCATCGTTTACACGCATCAGCTCATCATATCCTTTCAGATTCAGTTTGTTCACTTTTTTGTTGAACCGTTCTTTTACGCTTGCCGTACAAGATTCCAGGTCCAGTACTTTTATTGACTTTATTTTTCTTATTATCTCAGCGTCTTCATCGTGTCCGGCAAACATTTTTCCAAGAGACATCATGAAAGAAGATACTTTGACACAATCGGCATTTTTTTCGCTGCCGAATTCATTGAAAAGACCGTTGATGCCTTGGGCGTAGCCCAGATGGCAGACGAAGACTAGCAATAGAGTAAATACAAACTTTTTCATGGTTCTATTTTGTTTTTGTTCATACTGAAATTGTTTTTTGAAAGCGCTTTCAATCAGATAGACGGGGGAAGTGGGAAAGTTGTTACAAAGGGAAAAGAATTTTTTTAAGTTTCTATGTTTGTAAAGAGGTTCAGCTTTACAAAGAAAGCATCATTCAATAGCCTGTTTGATCTTTCATCAGCATGATCACAGGCTTTGCCGGTCCCTTTAACCAATTCCTTTCATTCAGGTAATTTCGGGGAGTAGAATGAAGAAACCCTCGCCTTGTTTACAAATCTTTCGCAAGTTCAAGATGAGAACAAGGGGTTTTTCTTATGAAATGATATTGGCTGGGGATTATTGGTTCCGCACAGGCAGCCTCACCCATAACCATCCGGGAATCAATTTCCAGAAGAATACGATAAGCTGATAGCGCCAGTCTATGATGGCTACTCTTTTCCTTCGGGAGATGGCTTTTACAATTTGAGATGCCACTTGGGAAGTATGCATCAGCAGCGGATATTTATCATCTTTCAGCAAAGGAGTGGCGACAAATCCGGGACGGATATCGGTGAAGGAGATGTTTAGTTTCTTCATGTGTGCCAATTGGTCCAATGCATCTATGTACGTGTTCTGAAACTGCTTGGTAGCTGAATAAGCTGGGGCGGATCCCAGCCTTTGGTGCCTGCTATGGAGCTGATTACGGCTATATGCCTTCCCGTGTTGCTCAAAATAGTGATAGGCGGCATTGACCATCCGTATGAATCCCGAAACATTGGTGGCGGCGGTTTGTAATTCTATATCGGGTTGAAGTGAAAGATTTTGTTTGCCTATGCCCGAGCTGAGCAAGAACACATCCATACCTCCCATTTTAGTAATCAGTTGCTCCAATGAGAAAGGGGCGTCCTCACGGGTGACATCTATTGTCTGAGTACATACCTGTCCGGGCGCGGATAACCGGATTTTTTCCAGTTCTTCTTCTCTACGTCCTGCCACGCCTACTTGCCAGCCGTCTTTCAGATAGCATCGCGCACTTCCAGTCCGATGCCGGAAGTGGCGCCAATGATAATGATTTTTTTCATCCGCTTCGTCTTATTGTAAAGCTTGCTCAATGTCGGCTATGATGTCGTTTACATTCTCGATGCCCACTGAAAGACGAATCAAGTCCGGAGCGCTCCCGCTTCGCGCAACTGTTCGTCGGTGAGCTGGCGGTGAGTATGGCTGGCGGGATGCAGTACGCAGTCCGTGCGTCGGCCACATGGGTTACGATGCAGATGAATTTCAGCCTGTCCATAAATTCTATCGCTTCCTCACGGGTTCCGTTCAAGCCGAAAGCGATGACACCGCACGAGCCGTTTGGCATATATTTCTGTGCCAGATCATAGTATTTGCTGCTTTTCAGTCCGCAATAGTTCACCCATTTCACTTTTGGGTTGGCTTCCAGCCATTCGGCCACCTTCTGTGCGTTTTCGCAATGACGGGGCACGCGCAGGTGTAATGTTTCCAATCCCAGATTCAGCAGGAAGCATTTTGCGGAGACTGGATGGAGCCGAGGTCACGCATCAGTTGGGCGGTTGCTTTCGTTATGTAAGCCATTTTGCCGAACGCTTTGGTATAAGTCAGTCCGTGATAAGACTCGTCGGGCTGGGTCAGACCGGGGAATTTGTCCGCATGGGCTTCCCAGTCAAAGTTGCCGCTGTCCACAATGGCGCCTCCTACACTGGTGGCATGACCGTCCATGTATTTGGTTGTAGAATGGGTGACGATATCCGCTCCCCATTCAAACGGGCGGCAATTGATGGGAGTGGCGAAGGTGTTGTCCACAATCAAAGGCACACCGTGCTTGTGTGCGATGCGTGCGAACTTTTCGATGTCCAGCACATCGATGCTCGGATTGGAGATGGTTTCGCCGAACAACGCTTTGGTATTCGGGCGGAAAGCTTGGTCTATTTCCTCTTCGGATGCATTGGCGTCAATGAAGGTACACTCGATGCCCAGTTTTTTCAGCGTAACGCCGAACAGGTTGAATGTACCTCCGTAGATGGTAGACGAGCATACGAAGTGGTCGCCTGCCTGACAGATATTGAAAATGGCATAGAAGTTGGCAGCCTGGCCGGACGAGGTCAGCATAGCACCCACACCACCTTCCAATGCTGCGATTTTTGCGGCGACGGCGTCATTGGTGGGGTTTTGCAAGCGTGTATAGAAATATCCCGAATCTTCCAGATCGAACAGACGCGCCATCTGTTCGCTGGTGTCATACTTGAATGTGGTACTTTGATAAATAGGCAAAACGCGCGGTTCGCCTTTTTTCGGAGTCCAGCCTGCCTGTACGCATAAGGTCTCCCTGCTATACTTCTTATCCATGTTTATATTGTTATTAAAATTACATATTCATTTATTTCGCAGCAAAATTAAGAATAATCTGTCATTTAGGGTTCAATTATTGAGAAAAGTGTTATATTTGAACGATTTTAATAAGCTTAACTATGGCAGAGGATATAAAATTCAGGCATACTATGCCGGTGCAGATACGATTCAGCGATGTGGACCAGTTTGGTCATATGAACAATTCAGTTTACTTTTCTTTGTATGATTTGGCAAAGACTACTTATATAAAAGATGTGTTTGGCAGTGCCGACTGGAGTAAGCTGGCTATTGTGGTGGCCAATATCAATGCAAACTTCTTTATGCCGGTATTTTTCTCAGATCATCTGGTGATAGAAACGGCTGTGGTACATTTGGGGCATAAGAGTTTTACCTTGTTGCAGCGTGCCGTGACTACGGATACCCATGAGGTGAAGTGTGAGTGTAAAACCGTGATGGTGGGTTATGATCTGGCCACCAAAGAACCGAAATTGATTTCCGAGGATTATAAGAAGGCCATTTGCAGGTACGAGGAAAAAACATTGGAGGAGCTGTCAAAAGAACGGAAATAGTTATTGATTTTCTGTGTTGTTGATGTTTTATCAACTATATGCATAATGAATAAAGGTGTATCTCACGACACACCTTTATTTTTCTATGTTAAAACATCTGTCCTGAAAAATAAACAGGAGGATTTGGCTTATTTTTTCCCGTATCCCGGAGTTTGAGTTAATAACGGATTCACATTCAAAGTACCGATATTAACCGGCCAAAGCATTTTATATGCTTCTTCTGTACCGAGGATAGGATTTGTGCCCGGATAGTTGGCATCGGCAGAAAAGACCAAAGAACGTCCGGATGCATCGTGCATACGCAATACGTCAAACCAGCGCTTGCCTTCACTGACAAACTCTTTGTCCCGTTCCTGCAAAATGGCTAGTTCATTTTCCGCATAGCTGCCTTCCGTGTATTTGTTTTCTTCAAAGGTGTCTCCGTATGCACGTTTGCGTACTTCGTTGATATACGAAGCACAAGGGTTGTTCAATCCGTTTTCAATTTCCGCCATCATTAGTAACGCATCGGCATAGCGGTAAACAGGGATGTCCGAAATATAAATGCGGTTGTCATTGGAATTGATTGTACCTATACGTTTTTTCATTACGCATCCGAATTCGCTGAGCGTACCATTATCATTTTTCATGTAATACTCCATGAATGTGGCATCACGACGGCTGTCTCCTTCTTTGAACGTTTTCCAGAAATCTTCTGTGTACTCGTCACGGAATACCCCACCGGTACCTTTCAAATTTAAGGTGTCTTTTTCAATTACTTTACCGTCACGACCATGTGCCTGCCCCAGAAATACAGCATCCTGATAAAGGAATCTGCTTCCGTCATTGCTGGCCTCACCCTCTACAAACGGCATGGCGAAGATAATCTCAGCGTTCTTTTTATTGTCGCATGAGAAGATGGAGGCAAAGTTGTCCATTAATTCAAAATGTCCTATGATTCCGGATAAGGCGGTCTTGGCAGTCTGTAAATCGGTTGCCCCGGTTGCTGTGAATCCGGTGATGGATACTTTCGCTGCCCACATATAGATTTCTGCTTTAAGCATTAAAGTGGCATAGCGTGACCAGTCGTATGCATCAAAGGAGGTGTTATTTCCGAAATAGTTTTCGGATTTATTAATATCTGCTTTGATAAATTCCATCGTGGCTTCGGGTGTGGCGCGTTCTACATAGAATTTGTCTGCCGATGGCTTGCCGTCCAATATATCTACTTTGGTGATGAGAGGTACTCCCCCGAAAGTTCTGTATAGCATGAAGTAATACAGGGCTCTCATGCCATACGCTTGTCCCAAATACCGGCTCCGGGTCGCATCATCCAGAAACGTACACCCATTTTCTACTTCTTGGATAAAATGGTTTACTTGCATGATAGGAGAGTATAGTCCGTTCCAATTGGATATGCCGGGAATATCTTCCGAGATATTCTGTGACCGGATATCGGCATAGTTCAAGCTGGTGTTCAGCGAGGAGGTGCCCACACGTTGTGTGCCGCCGCGGAGTTCGCCCAAGGTGTAGAACATGTCATAGTAACTTCTTAATTGGGCGTGCAGACCCAACATGAATGCTTTGGGCTGGGAAGCTTCTTTCCAGAAATTTCCGGCTCCATAATAATCTTCCGGTGCCAGATCCAGTGCATCACAGGACGGCTGGAGAATGGTCATCACACATATTGAAAGGATATAGAATATTTTTTTTCATAATCTGTTAGAGTTTATAAGTTTAGAAAGAAACGTTTACGCCGAGAATGACAGTGCGAGGCAATGGGTATCCACCATTGTTGTCCGTCTTTTCCGGAGAGAATAAATGTTTGGCTTCTGTCAGGTAACCCAGGTTCTGACCGGTTAACGAGAGCATGACTGAACCTAGTCCTGCTTTGCGTACAGTTGCTTGGCAGATTATATGACAAGGCTATTTCACGGAAAGATAGATAGTCACCGTTGTAGGCAAACATGGAGGATTGACGGCAATAATTGCGCTTACCCAACTGGTCGGCCCATACATAAGTAGGATATTGTGCACCGGGATTTTCGGGTGACCAGGTGTCGTGGGTTTCTGCAATGGTATTATAAGTACCTTGTGCGCAAGACATGATCCACATGGTTTTCCAGTCTACCGCTTTGAAACCGAGCGCATAGTCAAAACGTGCTGATAAAGTAAGGTCTTTCCAGGTGACTGAAGTATTGATACCTCCTGTCCATTTGTACAGTGTTGCCCACTTTCACCATGTCGTAATTGTCGATGATGCCGTCGCCGTTTACATCCTTCCATTTCACATCACCCGGCTGGATGCGGAGGGAGTTCGCTTTTTGATTGGCTGTCAGTTTGTTATATCCTTCCTCACCTCCGTAAAGGGGACGGTTGCTTGAGCCGTTGTTACCACTTGACAAGTCGATCAGCCCTCCTGGTATTTCATCTTCGGAACGATAGATTCCTTCGGCTACGAACATGTACAAATCACCTGGACGTTGTCCTTCCTGATAACCGCCTACCCATGCTTTTTCATAGCTTCCGTCCTCCAGCTGGCGTCCGGTATATACTTGAAATGCATTTTGACGGTTTCTTTCCAGACCGTTGTCGGGCAATGCCACTACTTTGTTTTTATTTAATGCGCCGTTCCAGTTCAGATTCCATTTCCAGTCTTTGGAGTCGATAACTTTGAATGCCAGTTCGAATTCAAAGCCTTGGTTCTGGAACTTACCATTGTTGGAGGTAAAGGAAGAAACACCCGAAGTAGACGGATGGTGATGTTGGCATACTTGTCACTGGTCAGTCGGTTGTAGTAAGTCAATTGGCATTGATACGGTTGGCCAGAAAGCTAGATCCAGACCGATTTCGAAAGTTCTTGACTTCTCCCATTTCAAGTAGGGATTAGGAAGGTTGTTCAACAGGAAGTAAGCGTTGCCGTTGTATTTGCTGCCTGCATAAGCACCTTGTACTGTGTAGTTTCCTACAAAATCTTTGTTTACATTACCATTCAGACCGAAGCTGGCACCGCAATTTACCGAATGAGATGATATCGGCCCATTCACTGGCAAATTTTTCTTTGGAGAACACCCATCCGGTAGATACTCCGGGGAAGACACCCCAGCGATTGTCTTTGGCCAGTTTGGAGTAGCCGTCCCGTCTTAGAACAAAAGACAGCAAGTATTTTGACTGGTAGTCATAATTTACACGACCGAAGAATGACATGATACGCTGGCGGCTGTGTGAGGAGTCTATGCTGCGTTTGCCTTTGTCATCACTGGTATATTCCAAATCACCGAAAGCGTCACTGGGAGCTCCCGATCCTGAGGCACTGAAACCTTTATAATATGAGTCGTAGTACTCGAAGCCGGCCATGGCATCCAGATAGTGGTCTTTGTTTATTTGATAGTTGTAGTTTAACACTGCATTATAAGTTTGGTCCAATGTGCGCCCGTAGGAAGCGAGGTGCTGTGTGAGGTTACCCAGTTTCCGGGAGAAGATAAATAATCTTTGTTGAAAGCTTCATATTTTTCTTCTGAATAGAACCAGATGGCGTTCACTTTTAATGAGAGTCTTTCATGATATCTGCGGTAAAAGATTGGTTCATGGTGAACTTGTCTGTATTGTTGTCACGGACAAACTTGTCAAAATTGATTTGTTGGTTTCCGTCGCCTGAATTGGGTCCCAAAAGCATTTCACCGTCAGCATTATATCCACGGAAAGTGGGAGGTAATGATAAAACGCGTGAGAAGTAGTTGGCTTCTGCGCTTTGGGTAGGAGGAAGGTCGTTCCAGGTTGCATCTGCAAAGTTGAAGCTGGAGTTGGAGGTTAACCATGGTTTCAGCTTGTAATCGGCATTGAATGTGAAAGTGATACGTTGGTACTTGTTTCCTACGGCTGTACCTTCACTTATGGTTGTATCCCAAACCTTGCATAGTAGTTTCCCTTTTCATTTCCTCCGCTTACACTCAGGTTGTAGTCTTGTGAGAAAGATGGGGAATTGATAT
>ENA-OQAN01001327-OQAN01001327.1-human-gut-metagenome-genome-assembly--contig:-NODE-1327-length-11046-cov-1.842751_pt1 | contig 11046 bp, 12 predicted proteins | sample MGYA00242735_ERZ504527 | MGnify/ENA primary metagenome ERZ504527 (study PRJEB26092, sample SAMD00036230) | human gut metagenome | host: Homo sapiens | study: EMG produced TPA metagenomics assembly of...
CGTTGATCTTGTAACTGTTATCGAATCGCCTCTCTAGCTGCTTCTAAAGACAATCCGATATAATTATCACTGTGTATTTTTCTGTAGTATTGTGATGTTTTGGCTTCTGTTGTTGCTGCGATCGTACTTTGTGTTGTTGATTTTCCTGATTTGAATAATCCAGAACTTTTGACAACAAATACGACAATAGAAATCAAAATGATCGCACCTACCACTGCTGCAAGAACAATGACAAGTTTCTCGATCTTTGAGTTCATTCCTGTTTCTTCTTCCTCATCATCCTCTTCCAGATATGCATTGCTATCTGAATCTTCCACAGGCTGTGTGTCATCATTTGTCTGGATTCTCTGTTTCAGTTCGTTCTGATCGATCATGATCGTTGGAGAATCATCGATCGTTGGAACAATTCCCACATATTCACCAGAAGTATCTTCAAACACGAGTTTCAGATCTGCGATCAATTCATCTGCTGTCTGATAGCGGTCTTCTGGCTTCTTCATTGTACATTTTAAATGATCTTCTCTAAACTGTCTGGAATTCCATCTCTGACCTGACTTGGCGGTGTGATCTCATTCTGCAGATGCATCAATGCGATCGTTACACCATTTTCATGATCAAATGGCACATGTCCTGTTACCATCTCATACATCGTGATACCTAAAGAATAAATATCACTTTTTCATCACAGAATCTTCCTTTTGCTTGTTCTGGAGAAATGTAATGCACAGATCCCATCGCTGTTGCTGTTGATGTAACGGTATTGCTGCTTGTTGCCTTCGCAATTCCAAAGTCTGTGACCTTTACATTTCCAATCTCTGAAACTAAAATATTCTGTGGTTTAATATCTCTATGAATAATATGATTCTTATGGGCATGTGAGATCGCTGACGCGATCTGCAGGGAAATCTCTACCGTCTCCTTCGGAGATAAATACCCTTTTCTTCGGATATATTCTTTCAGAGTCATCCCTTCTGCAAGCTCCATAACAATATAATTGATCCCATCTTCAATTCCAACATCGTATACATTCACGATATTAGGATGAGACAGCCTTGCAACTGCCTGTGCCTCTGTCTCGAATTTCTTTAAAAATTTCTCATCTTCTACGTATTCACTTTTTAAAACCTTCACTGCGACGTTCCGGTTTAATTTATGATCTTTCGCCATATAAAACGTCTGCCATTCCACCGCTTCCAACGCGCTTTAGCACTTCATAACGGCCTGACAGCATCGTGCCAATCTCTAACATCTATCATTCACCTCATCTCTTTAAATCCACAATTACCAATGAAATATTGTCTTTTCCTCCGTACTCGTTCGCACGGGTGATCATCTGGTTGACCTTATTGGCAATCTGACTGTGCTCAAGAAGAAGTTCCTTCAATTCTTCGTCGGATATCATATTGGAAAGTCCATCACTGCACAAAAGCAAATATCCATCTTTGGCATCAAACTCAAAGAAATCTGGTGTCGCCATTACGGTACCTAGTGCTCTTGTGATGACATTCTTCTTTGGATGGAATCTTCCTTCCTCTCTTTCCATGATTCCTGCATGAATCAGTTCTTCCACATAAGAATGATCCACTGTAATCTGTGTTAATTCTTGATTTCCATAATATAATCTACTATCACCAATATTCATAACCGTTACTTTGCCATCAGAGATGGTTGCTGCAACGAATGTTGTTCCCATTCCCCTATATTCTTCATTACTCTGGCTTTCTGCGATCATTTCCTGATTCACAGACGCAATGGATGATTTCATTAATTCGATCGGATCGGTCTGTTTCGATTCCTCGATCAGCTGTACAAATCGTTCCACTGCAAAAGAGGAGGCATGCCCACCGGCACGGTGTCCTCCCATTCCATCTGCCACGATATAAAGATTTTTTAAGTTTCCAACAGGCTGGTCATGAAAGAAAATCCTATCCTGATTCTCTGTCCTTACCTTGCCTATATGTGAAGCTCCTACGGATCGCATATCGTTCTCCTTTACAATCTTGACTGCAGTTTTTTTCTTCTAAGCTGTCCACAGGCCGCATTGATATCTGCGCCCATTTCTCTTCTTATGGTAACATTTACACGATTTTTTTCAAGTATCTTTTTAAATTCCATAACGGATTTCGCATAGATTGCTTAAAATCACGCTCTTTGATCGGATTAACTGGAATCAGGTTTACATGACATGGAAACCTTTCAATCTGCCTGCTAATTCTTCTGCATGAACTGGCTGGTCATTAACCCCTGCCACAAGGCTGTATTCAAATGTCATCCTACGGTTTGTCTCTTTAAAATAATAATGACATGCATCTAGCAGCTCATCGATTGAATATTTCATTGCGATCGGCATCAGTCCTCTTCTCATCTCATCATTTGGTGAGTGAAGAGAAATGGCCAATGTGATCTGTAAATGTTTCTGAGCAAGTTCTTTGATCTTTGGCACGATTCCGCACGTTGAGATCGTAATATTTCTCTGACTGATATTTAATCCATCCTCTGATGTGATCAGTTCTAAAAATCTCAATACGTTATCATAATTATCCATCGGTTCCCCTGTTCCCATCATGACAACATTGGATACTTCTTTCTTCTGTATCTCTTTGAATATAATAAATCTGTGAAAGCATTTCAGATGGCGTCAGATTACGATCTAATCCTCCAAGCGTAGATGCACAAAACTTACATCCCATACGGCACCCTGCCTGAGATGAAATACAGACAGAATTTCCATGTTTATACTTCATCAAAACACTTTCGATAATATTCCCATCATATAACTCAAATAAGTATTTTCTTGTACCATCGATTTTTGAAATAAAGCAGTCTACAGGTTTTACACCATAAATCTCCTGCGTCTGTTCGATCTTTTCTTTTAATTTTTTTGGTACATTATTCATCTCATCAAGAGACAGAGCAAGATGTTTGTGAAACCATTCATAAATCTGTTTTGCACGGAATTTCTTCTCACCAATGGATTCCATATATTCCTGCATCTCTTGAAGTGTCATTGATTTTAAATCCATAACTTTATTTTCTCCTTAATTTACCAATAAAGAATCCATCACATGGATGTATTCCTGGCAACAACTGAATAAATCCTTCTTGGGCAGTTTCAATCTTTAGATCCTTTGGCAGTTCTTTTGTAATATCAACTGCTTCAAAATCAAAGTGATCAAGAATCCATCGGAAATTTTCTTCATTCTCTGCTGGATTGATCGTGCAGGTACTATAGATCAATGTACCTCCATGCTTGACATATTGCACTGCATTCGCAAGAATCTCTCGCTGCAACTTCACAAGATCCTTCATGCCTTCTTCTGAAATGTGGTATTTAATATCATTTTTCTTTCCCATGATTCCAAGTCCTGAACATGGTACATCTGCGATCACAACATCCGCAGCCTCAATATGTTCTTCATCCAACACTCTCGCATCAAATACTTCGGATTCCATATTCGTAAACCCAACACGGTCGATGTTATCTTCGATCAGATCTGTCTTGTATTCCGTTAGATCCCTTGATAACACTCGCCCGCTTCCCTTCAGCTGATCTGCAACATATAAGGACTTACCACCTGGTGCACTGCAAAGATCCATCACAAACTGCTCTTTCTGGACACTGGCAAGTTTGGCACACAACATGGAACTTTCATCCTGTACATAACAACTTCCTTCACGAAATACTTTCAAACGATACAAAAAATCATAATCTGAAATCTGCACTGCATTTTCGATCAAACTTCCATCTTCTACTGTAACGCCTTCTGCTTCCAGTTCTTTTCTGACAGCTTCTTTCCCACCCTTGGAGATCAGACAACATAATGTTGTTTTTCTCTCTTCCAGATAAGAAGCTATGATCTTCTCTACTGTTTCGTTATCATATGTCTTCTGAAAGAATTTTATGATCCATTCTGGAATAGAATAAGCAACTGATAAATATGTCTCAAGATTCTTCTCTCTTGATGGATATTGGATCTCATCTTTCTTCCTTGAAATATTACGAAGTACACCGTTCACAAAACCTGATAATCGGGAAAATCCTCGTTTCTTTGCAAGTTTCACTGCCTCATTACATGCAGCAGAATCTGGAACCTGATCCATATAAAGAATCTGATAGATTCCCATACGAAGCAATGCACGGATCAGTGGTTTACATTTTCTGATCTTCGTCTTTTGAGAACTGATCTGCAACATAGTCGATCGTGATCTGACGCTCTAAAGTTCCTTCCACCAGTCTTGTAAAAAATGCACGGTCTCTTTTTTCAGAAAACTGGTATTTTTCTAATACATTTGAAATTGCGATGTGTGATAATTCTTCTTTTTTATCTACTTTGATCAGTACATCCAATGCACATTCTCTCGGATTTTGCATCGTATCATTCTCCTAATTTTGTTCCGGCTTCTACTTGATATCCAAGTAAAAATGCCTGTACCTGCATACGTTTCTTTCCTGCCAGCTGAATCTCATGAAGTGCAAGATCATTGCTTCCTGTTGCTACGATGATCTCTTTTTTGTTGACTTCTACGATCGTTCCTGGTTCTTCTTTACTCTGTGCATCAAGCACATCTGCTTCCCAGACTTTCATTGTCTTTCCATCTAAGGATGTATAAGCACTTGGCCATGGATTCATTCCACGGATCAGACATTCGATTTCTCTTGCTGATTTTGTGAAATCAATCTGTCCCATATCTTTACTTAGCATTTTTGCATAACAGCTTTCTTCGTCATTTTGTTTTTCTCTGACGGCTGTTCCATCTTCTAATTTCTTTAATGTTTCTAATAATAAATTTGCTCCTAATACCATCAATTTATCATGCAGAGAACCAGCTGTTTCTTTCTTATCTAAAACAACTTCTGCTTTATCGATCATATCTCCGGTATCTAATCCTTTTTCCATATACATGGTTGTGATTCCTGTCTTTTCTTCTCCATCAAGACTGCCCACTGGATCGGTGCTGCTCCTCTGTATTTGGAAGGAGTGATCCATGAACATTGATACATCCATACTTTGGAATATTTAAGATACTTTCTGGTAAGATCTGTCCATAAGCAACAACAACGATCACATCTGGGTTGAGGTTTTTTTAACTCTTCAATGAATTCCTCATCTCTGGCTCTCTGTGGTTGATATACTGGGATATCATATTCCACTGCTTTTTCTTTGACTGGAGGAAAACTGCATCTTCTTTCCTCTACCTCTTTGTTTATCCGGCTGTGTCACAACAGCAAGCACTTCATGGTGATCGATCAGTGCCTGTAGTGTTGGTACTGCGAACTCCGGTGTTCCCATAAATACTGCTTTCATCTTATTCTACCTCTTCCATCGTGACATCTCTTGCTGGTTCTTCTGCTACATCTGGATATAAAATTCCATCCAAATGGTCTGTTTCATGGCAGAGCGCTCTTGCAAATAATCCAAATCCTTCTACTGTGATCGGATTCATATCTTCATCAAATGCTTCACAGATCACATGATCTGGACGTTTCACAACTGCTACTTTTCCTGGAAGGCTTAAACATCCTTCTTCTCCTACCTGCTCTCCTTCTTTCAGTGTGATCACTGGATTGACAAGAGTTACACATTCTCCCTCTTCTCCAGTATCAATGACTACGATTCTTTTTAAGATCCCCACCTGAGGTGCTGCAAGACCAACACCCATTGCTTCATACATTGTATCATACATATCTTCTACTAATGTATGCATTCTTGGTGTCATTTCTTTTACTTCTTTACATTTTTTTCTTAAAACATCGTCTCCTAATACTCGAATCTGTCGAATTGCCATAATTGTTCTCCCTTTCTTTTAATAACTGTTCATTGGGTTAAAATCAAAATTGACCAGTAAATTCTTCCTGATCTTATTTAAATCGATCCACTGTTCCAGACGGTTCTTTGCTTTCACCAGTGTCTCGTAATCTTTATTCTTAATATATATCACTTTGCGGTATTGATCATTGATCTTGCCAAATCCTGCTCGCTCGGCCCGATCACCATCAGATCCATATGTTTTACTACATTTGTCATCGCATCCATTACTTTATCAAGCCATGCTTTATCTTCTCCTGATGCAAATACGACCAACATCTGCCATTCTGGTGGATATCTCATCAAGCTTCGGTAGCTGATCTCTTCTTTGTAAAATGCGTGATAATCCTGTTTGGCTGCGGTCTGGATACTATAATGTTCTGGGGAATATGTCTGGATCACTACTTCTCCTGGTTTGTCGCCTCTTCCTGCTCTTCCCGCAGCCTGTGTCAATAACTGGAATGTTCTTTCTCCTGCCCGGTAATCATTGGCATGCAGGGAAAGATCTGCTGCCAAAACTCCTACCAATGTTACATTCGCAAAATCATGTCCTTTGACGATCATCTGTGTTCCCACTAAAATATCTGCTTCTCCATCAGAAAATGCCGATAAGATCTGTTCATGACTATTCTTTCTTTTCGTTGTATCCATATCCATACGAAGCACTTTTGCTTGTGGAAATTCTTTGTATAATGCAGCTTCCACTTTCTGGGTCCCAAGACCGAATGTTCCAATATACGGGCTTCCACACTCTGGACAAACCTTCAGCATCGGCTGTTCATATCCGCAATAATGGCAGCGCAATCTTCTATCTCTGTGATATGTCATAGAAATATCACAATGAGGACATTCCATGACATGACCACAGCTTCTGCATGAAACGAATCCCGCATAACCACGCCGGTTTAAGAACAACATGATCTGTTCGCCTTTATTCAAACGATCCTTTATCAGTTCTTTCAGTCTTCGGCTGAACATGCTGCGGTTTCCCACTTTTAATTCTTCTCTTAGATCTTCAATATAGACTTGCGGTAACACTGCTTCTTTGGCCCGTTTTGTCAACTCCCACAGCCGATAAGTTCCATCCAGTGCATGTTTATAACTCTCAACTGATGGTGTCGCCGAACCTAAGATCACCGATGCACCTTCCATCTGTGCTTTCTTGATCGCAACTTCTCTTGCATGGTATTTGGGAGTTTGTTCACTCTTGTAACTGCCTTCATGTTCCTCATCGATCACAATCAGCCCAAGATTCGGAAATGGAACAAACAATGCAGAGCGTGGTCCAATGATCACATCCACGTCCCCCCTCTGTGCACGAAGCCACTGATCGTATCTCTCACCTTTGGATAATCGTGAATTCAGAATTGATACACGCTCTCCAAATCGTTTGGTAAACCTTGTAACCGTCTGATAAGTCAGTGCGATCTCTGGGATCAGGACGATTGCCTGTTTTCCTTGTTTGATCACTTCTTCGATCGCTGCGAGATAAACTTCTGTCTTCCCACTTCCTGTGATTCCATGTAAAAGATAGGTTTTGTGGTCTTCTCTTAAAAAATCTTCCCGAAATTCATCGATCAGTTCCTGTTGCTGTTCATTTAACACATGCACTCCTGCTTTTGCTATACTGAACTCTCCAGGATTCCGGTAATAATATTCTGTCACAACATGAAGAATTCCTTCTCTTTCCATGCTGTCTACTGTACTTTTTGAAATCTTTAGATCTTTCGATGCCATTTCCCATGAGATCTTCCCATGGTCTAATAAAGCTGCAAGAAGTCTTGCTTTCGCCACATAATGCTTACTGAAATATTCATCAAGCATCGCTGGTCCATGCACTTTCTCAATGCATAGCTCAATGTATTTTCTCGCTTTTCGTGCAACTTTTTCCTGCACTGGAAGTACGGTTTTTAATGCCTGGATCATTGTTGATCCATAATTCTCTCTGATCCACGCAGCTAACTCGATCATATTTGACTCCACACCAACATGATCCGTCTCAATCCTTAAGATTTCTTTGACTTTACTCTCATCATAGTCAACTGTCCGTGAAAGGTTGACTACATATCCCGTCTGTTCCTTATTAGAACGTCCAAATGGGACAACGACTTGCTGTCCCACCCGAATATCCTTGATCATGGAAAAAGGCACCTTATAGGCAAACACCTTATCCAGTGCCTCATGTGAAATATTAATAATTATATCCGCATATAATTTTTCCATAGATTATTTGATTACGTGACCTTTCTCTCTTAAAACTTTGACCACTTTATCTACTTTCTCACGGCAGATCTCATGGCTTCTTGCCTCAACCATAACACGTACTAATGGTTCTGTTCCACTTTCACGTACAAGAATTCTTCCTTCATCTCCAAGTTCTGCTTCTACTTCCTTAACTGCTTTCTGTACGTCTTCATCTGCCTGTGCAACTGCTTTGTCATATACACGGACATTTTCAAGGATCTGTGGGAAGATCTCAACGGGTTCTGCTAACTGTGCAAGGCTTTGTTTCTGCTCGATCATTGCTTCCATGATCTTTAAGGATGTTAAAATACCATCTCCTGTTGTTGCAAACTTACTGAAAATGATATGTCCAGACTGTTCTCCACCTAATGCGTGACCATTCTTCACCATATTCTCATTAACATATTTGTCTCCAACAGCAGTCTTCTCATAAGCAATTCCTGCTGCATCAAACGCTTTATATAATCCAAGATTGGACATTACAGTTGTAACAACTGTATTATTGTTCAAGTCTCCGTGTTTCTTCAGATACTGTCCACATACATAAAAGGATCAGATCTCCATCGACAACCTGTCCATTCTCATCGACTGCGATACAACGGTCTGCATCTCCATCATATGCAAATCCAACATCTAAGTGGTTTTCTTTTACATATCCCTGTAAGATCTCGATATGTGTAGATCCACAGTTTGTATTGATATTTGTTCCATCTGGTTCATTATTGATCACATGTGTCTCTGCACCAAGTGCTTTAAATACATTCTCTGCGATCGCAAATGAGCTTCCGTTAGAGCAGTCTAATCCGACTTTGACACCTTTAAATGATCTTGTTGCTGTAGAGATCAGATATCCGATATAATGATTTCTTCCGGCTGCATAGTCTTTTGCTCGTCCAATCTCTTTCTTTGTTGCAAATGGGATTTCATGGATCTCCCCATCAATATATGCTTCGATCTCATTTTCAACTTCTGCTTCCATCTTATGCCCTTTGGCATTGATCAATTTGATTCCATTATCATAGTATGGATTGTGGCTTGCTGAGATCATGATCCCGCAGTCAAACTGTTCTGTTCTTACGACATAAGCCACACTTGGTGTCGTTGTTACATAAAGCATATATGCATCTGCTCCAGATGCTGTCAATCCTGCTACTAAAGCATTCTCAAACATATAGCTGCTTCTTCTTGTATCCTTACCGATGACAATCTTTGCTCTGCTGCTTGACTTCTGGTTAAAATACCATCCAATATAACGTCCAACTTTATATGCATGTTCTACAGTTAAATTTATATTTGCTTCTCCACGGAACCCATCTGTTCCAAAATATTTTCCCATCTTAATACTCCTTGCATCGTATTGTTTTTGTTTTTACCACCTGACATTATACCATGATTACGATCGTCTATCAAATATAGAATCAATGAAGTTTTTCTTAAATATCTGCTTCTTTTCTAAGCCCGATCAGTTCTTCTCTTGTTGCATTTCCTGTTTCCAATGCATTTTTCCTCATAACTTTATAAAATTCTGCCCATGTTGTATTAACATACGGATTCACATATAAAACTCCTACAATCCCAAATGTGATCGTTGATAACAGATTCCATCCGATAAATGACAGATCAAGTACGAATGCATTCCATTTTTCTCCATCCATCATATTTTTACTGATCTCAAACGCTCTCTTCCTTGATATCCGAGGGTTTTCCGCAAGAATGTAAGGGATCATTTTATATTCATAACTTTTCACGATTCCTGGTATAATTAAACACAACGTCCACAGCACTGTATAAAGATCCCTGCAAAAGATCGTAGCAACATTTCTTAAGTATGCACCATTGAGGAATCCATCAACGATCAATGCGATTCTTGTCTTATGTTCGCTGTTCTCCTCATAAAAAACGACAGCCTCCAACTTCAAACAGGTTTCCTACAAAAATCTTAAACAACAAACCTACACTAAAGGCTGTTATGATCAAGATCAGAATAAATGACACATACATTCCATTATACATCGGACCTATCAGATTTTTATAGATCATATCACCTGCAACTCCAAAAAACGAAAATAATGTTTGTATCAAATTTGATGCCGCATCACCATTTCCTGCTGCTATATTACTTCCTTCCTGCAGGGAACCATTCCCTGCTGCATTACCAGTTCCTCCCGTTAATGCTGTCACTACAAGTGTTGCAAGCACAACGATCCAATAATTGCGATGCAGTGCTGCCTTCCCTCGTTCCTTCAATTCACTTCTTGTCCACATATTCATTCACCTCTCCTTTTTGTAAATTGTTTTGATCCTAAAATCATTTTCATCATAACACAAAAGCAGTACACCTGCTACAAAAACAAGTGTACTGCTTTTTATTCTTGATTTATTATGCTTAAAAGAAAATCTATTTTACAAAATCTTTTACTTTGGCAGCGATACTGTCACCATCTAATCCGAATTCTTTGATCAGTTCTACTGCTGGTCCTGAATGTCCAAATACGTCATTCACACCGATCTTTAATACTGGTGTTGGAAGCTGTTCAGATAATACATCACATACAGCACTTCCTAATCCACCGATCACAGAATGTTCTTCTACTGTAACAACTTTACCAGTTGCTTTCGCTGCTTCTAATACAAGTTCTGTATCTAATGGTTTTACAGTTGCCATATTGATCACCTGAGCATTGATTCCTTCTGCTGCTAATTTCTCAGCTGCATCTAAGGATTCAGCAACACATAATCCATTAGCAATGATCGCTACGTCTGTTCCTTCTCTTAAGACTTTACCTTTTCCGATCTCGAATTTGTAATCTTCATCGTTGATCACTGGTACAGCCAGACGTCCGAATCTCATATAAACAGGTCCTTCCATCGCTGCTGCAGCTTTTACTGCTGCTTTTGCTTCAATATCATCAGATGGAACGATCACTGTCATTCCAGGGATTGTACGCATTAATGCAATATCTTTCACAACACTGATGTGTAGCTCCGTCTTCAC
>ENA-OQAN01001330-OQAN01001330.1-human-gut-metagenome-genome-assembly--contig:-NODE-1330-length-11033-cov-3.071153_pt1 | contig 11033 bp, 16 predicted proteins | sample MGYA00242735_ERZ504527 | MGnify/ENA primary metagenome ERZ504527 (study PRJEB26092, sample SAMD00036230) | human gut metagenome | host: Homo sapiens | study: EMG produced TPA metagenomics assembly of...
CGCGCACTCGGCTGCGACAGATAGCGCTCGTCCAAAAATGCCAGCGCGCGGTCACATCTAGGTCGCCGTAGAGCGTTATATAAGAGTTGGAAGGATTGTAGTGGGCGCGCGTGCGTATCCAGGAACTGCTCGTAGGTGAGCGCGGGAATCGCGCGTGGGTCGCCGCCGCTCTCGTGCGCATAGGCGGTGTCGGGATAGAGCGCGGCGTTGACGGCGTCGTCCAGCACGCTCATGGGGTCGGACAGCGCGCCCTTCATCTCGTTGAACACCACGCCGTTATAGCGCAGCGTGCCCTCGCGCAGGCTCGCGGAGCTGTCGCCGCCCTCGCCCTCGGCGCCCTCCGGCAGGTCTAGCTCGTAGTGCCAGCCTCCTGCTCAAAATGGTGGGCTTGGTATAGATGGCCGGGTTGAACACCGCGTCCAGGTACACGTCCATCAGGTTGTACAGATCCTGCTCGTTGGTGGTAGCAACGGGGTAGATGGTTTTGTCGGGGTAGGTCATGGCGTTGAGGAACGTCTGCATGGAGCTCTTAATCAGGTCGACAAACGGCTCCTTGACGGGAAACTTGGCCGACCCGCACAGCACTGAGTGCTCAAGAATATGGAACACGCCGGTGGAATCGGCCGGCGGCGTCTTAAAGCCAATGGCAAAGGCCTTGTTTTCGTCGTCGCACGCCAGGTACAGCAGGTGAGCGCCCGAGGCAGTGTGGCGCAGCACGTAGGCGTCTGAATCGAGCTCGGGCACGGTCTCGCAGCGCTCGACGGCAAAACCGTGGCAGATGGTACCGGGTACCAGCAGCGCGGCAGCAGCGGCGCGCGGGTCGGTTGAGGTGGTGGGCATATGCAGTCTCCTTTGACGCCCCAGCGGGGGCGAATCGAGTCGAATCCTCGTGAGTATACCCATATGGGGCCCTCGACCAATCTGCCGCACGAGCGTGGATTTTCGGACACACGAGCTTGGAAATTCGGACGCAAATTGAACGAGAGTGGATTTTCGGACGGAAACAGCCCCAAAACGCCAAAAAACCGTCCGGAAATCCACTCTCGATTCCTGACCGTCCATCACTCATGCATTTCTCATTTCTCACTCATCTCTAATATGAGAGATAACTGAAAGACGAGAGATAAATATGAGAGATAACTGAGCAGCAAGGAGACAAGCAATCATGGTATTGTCTCAATACTGATTGTTCTACCAGCAAAAACATGTTAAAATGAAACAGATGACAGACATCTTTTCTTTCATCTCTCACTTATCTCTAATATGAGAGATAGCAGAAAGATGAGAGATAATTACGAGAGATAACTGAGAGACGAAGGAAATCTATTCGTGGCATTCTCCGCCGGGCCGAGCGAAAGGACATGCAGATGAACGAAAACGAGCTGACCGGTCTGCTCGAGTCTTTAAGGCGCATGGGCTCGGACGATCTTAACGTCGAGGTCAAGGAGAGCGCCACGACGCTTTCCCGCGACGTATGGGAAACGGTTAGTGCATTCGCGAATACCGCTGGCGGAATTATCGTGCTCGGCGTGAGCGAGCGCGCGGGCTTTGTCCCGGTTGAGAACTTTGAGACCGAGAAGGTGCTCAACCAATTCGTGGCGGGCATGGGCGATGCCGGCGGTCGCGGAAAGCTGGCCAATCCGCCCAAATACACCATTGAGCGCGTGGAGCTTCGGGGTACCGTTGTTCTCGTCATCACGATCGAGGAGCTCGACCCGTCGAGCAAGCCTTGCTATGTAATAGAGCGGGGCGCTCAAGGTGGCAGCTACAAACGCATCGATGACAAAGATGTCCCGCTTTCGTCGACCGAGGTTTTGGCACTGTCGTCATATGAACGGACGAGTCCTAGCGATCGCGATGCGGTGCCCGGTACGAGTGTGGGCGATCTCGACGAGTCGATGGTCGACCGCACGATAGAGCGTGCCTATTCGCTGACGCTCGAGCGATGCGCGGTGCGGCGGACAAGAAGACAAAGATGGAGCGTCTGAATTTCCTCGACTTCCAGGGCAATGTTACCAAGGCCGGCTCCTTGCCGCGGGCGTTTACCCTCAGCAGTTCTATCCCAAGCTCTTCATTGATGTGGCTGTCCACGTGGGAACTCAAAAGGGAGCTGCGGGGCCACTAAGGTTTATGGACCGCACAGTCTGCGAGGGCACCCTGGGCGAGATGATTTCGGATGCCGTCGCAGCTGTCGCCAAAAACCTGCGCCGCATCTCGACCGTCCAAGGCGTCTCGCGTATCGACTCGCTGGAGATCCCCGAGGAGGTCCTGCGCGAGGCAGTCGCCAACGCGGTTATCCACAGGGAATACGGGGATCGGTTCTGTGGGCAATCGATCGCCGTCGACGTCTTTGACGATCGTGTCGAGGTGACGAATCCTGGCGGCCTTTACGGGGGAAAGACTCGAGAGAACTTGTTTGATGGCAGCTCGCGGTGCCGCAACGCGACGCTCGTGAAGCTCATGTCGCTTGTCCCGTTGCCCGATGGCGCGGGCTCGCCTGCCGAGGGTGACGGTTCGGGTATTCCGATGATGCTCGATGCTATGCGTGCGCACGGTCTGGCTGAGCCCCTGTTTTGCCCTGGTTTTGACCGGTTTAAGGTTGTCCTCTATCGCTCCAAGGTTGAGCAGGTCGATCATGGTGGGGACCTGATCATGGCGGCCCTAAAGCGCTATGACGAGTTGGGAACGCGCGAGCTGGCAGAGCACACGGGGCTTACGGTCTCCCAGGTTAGGACGCGCGTCAATGCGCTTATCGCGCAGGGCAAGCTAGAGCCTACGGCCGCGGCGACGAGCCGTAACCGCAAGTATCGACTAACAGGGCGTGCAGAGCAGATGCGCTAGCGAATGTCGATGGCGGCGACTGCGGCTACTGCACGAGCGTGGATTTTCCGACTGTCCAATAATCCACGCTCGTGTGGTGCCCGCTGTGCCCGCTGCCGAGCCAAAGTGCGCTAGGCCCCCACCATCCCGCCATTTCACGCACCGCACATCGAAACCTACGGCAAAGCAGTTACAATAGCCCAATGTGCATCGCGCACGACGATGATATCGGCGCCCGCGACTGGGGGAGACAACATGGCAGAGCAACAGATAACGCCGGGGACTAAGCTTCAGGTGGCATTCGACGTGCCCATGGGCCAAAAAACCGACTTCAACATGCTCGCCACGTACAAAGAGAACCTGGACGAGGCGTACTTTCTTATGAGCGCGCCCATGCTCGCCGGCAAGCCGCTCATCATGGACGAAAACCAAAAGCTGTTGCTGCAATACAAAGTGGGCGAGGAGACGTTCGTGCTCGCCGGCTACCCCGAGGCAGTCGAGAAAAAGGGCATCCGCACCTACTGGAAAATGCGCAAAGTCGCCGAGCAGCGCAGCTTTGTCAAGCGCCGCGACGAGCGTTTTAAGGTCGCCATGCGTCTGACCTACCAGCGCGACAACGCGCCGACCCCCGAGCCCGAGGACGCCATGACTATCGACGTCTCGGCCGGCGGCCTGGCCATTTACCTCAACGATTACCCCGACGTGGGCGAGGCCCTGGCCGTACAAATGCCCGCGATTCGCCTGCAGGGCGAGCGCCACGAGCTGCCCGAGCAGCTGGGCATTGTGTGCTGGGTGCGCCGTGCGCCCAAGGGCAGCCTGTACCGCAACGTCTGCGGCCTGCAGTTCCGCTACGCCGACGACATGGAGCGCGAGCTCGTCAAAGAATATGTCGGCTACATCCGCGCCAAATATAAGCTCTGATCGCCATGGCTCTGTTCAAGCGTAATAACAACAAAGATCAAGCTGCCGAGGATTTGCCCGAGGATTTTGGCCGAGGGCCAGGCCGAGGAAGCGTCGCAGGACGCGCCCGGCGCCAATGCCGAGGACGCGCCCGGCGAGGACTCCGCGCCCGAGCAGGCTCCCGCCTCCCGCAAGCGCTTCGGCAAGCCCAAACGCAAGCCCAAGTCCAAACGCAACCTCCGCGGCGTGGTGCGCATCGAGGAGCTGGAGCAGGCGCTGGCCGACCAGGACTTCGACGACATCGACCCCGACGCGGTCGTGTCCATGTATATGCCCAAGCGCCGCATGGAGCGCATCGGCGCGGCGCTGCTGCGCATGGACAAGCTGCAAAAGGCCCTTGTGTGCTGGCGCTTGCCTTTGGCGTGTTGTTCGCCCTGTCGTTTATGCAGGAAAACATGGGTAACTTCACCATCAACCTCAACCGCCTGGAGCTGTTCCGCCGCGGCGTGGCCATTGCCGACAACGGCGACTTTAACAACGCCACCGCGCGCCTGGCCGCCGACGCTTGGACAACGGCACCAATATCGCCGCCGAGGACCTGCCCGACAACCTGGACGATATCGACGGCAGCCACAACGGCAAGAACTACGTGGCGTACACCTTTTATATCCGCAACGCCGGCAAGACCGATCTGGGCTACAGCGCCAAGTTCAAGGTGGTCAGCGCCAGCAAGGGCGTGGAGAAGGCGGCACGCGTGCGGGTGTATCGCAATGGCAAGCCCACCACCTATGCGGCGGCTGCGGCCAACGGCAATCCCGAGCCCAACACCGAGCCGTTTGCGTCCAAGGACGTGGTAACGACCATTAGCCACAAAAACTTCCGCGTGGGCGACGTGGACAAGTACACCGTGGTCATTTGGCTGGACGGCGACGACCCGGAGTGCGTGGACAAGATTATTGGCGGCGCGGTGGAGTTCGGTTTCGATTTTGATTCGTCCGAGACCGACGATTCGAGCCTGCTCGTTAAGTTCGTGCAAGATATTACCGACACCCTGACCGGCAACGACCCCATTAGCGCGAGCGGCAACGAGGCGCCCGATTACTACAAGGAACACAACGTGACTTGGAGTAACCGTCGCAACCAAAAGAACTCGCCCGCAGGGGACGGGGACAAGTAGAACGAAGAAGCGCCGGGCCGGGAGTGATTTCCCAGCCCGGCGCTTTTGGTGGTGGCTTATGCCGAGGTTTTGCCGTCGGAGGCGATGGCGGCTGAGGCGCCGTCTAGCAAGAACAACCGCAGCGCGAGTTTGATCGCGTAGCCTGGCTTGACCTGCGCCGCGTCTCCCATGCGTTCGTCCAGGTCGCTGCAGTAGGCATAAAGGTCGCGGATCAGATCCGCACCCGAGAGCGTGAACATGTAGCCCGCGTCCGAAAGCGCGTTGGGCGCTGCGGGCAGCCCCGCAGCCTGACAAAAGCTCGCAAGGTCGGGAGCTATGACGGCATCGTAGTCAACTGCGCGTCCGTTGTCCTGAGCAGCTGCTCTTGCTTGCGGGTGTACGACAATGCCGCCGCCAGTACAAAGCTGGGTGTGGGCGCGTTGACGTCGTCGGTGGTGGCGACGAGCTTACCGGCCGCTTGCGTGACCAACCAGGCGACTTCGCGCTGACAACGGACGGCCTTACGCGTCACCGGCTTAATCGATCCGGTGGAAACGCTTCCCTTGGGTTGATTGGCGGCAGGCATGAGTCCTCCCAACAAATAGCCCGTTTAGCAGGCAAAAATGACACGTGCCACACCAATATAGCAGTGGGGAAGGGCTAGGGCGGAGCTCGGCGGAGGGTGAATGTATGCGATGGCGTGGCGCTGCGGTCGCAAGCTTAAGAGGGGCTTATGACTGCGCGGGAGAGAGATCAAATAAGGTAAACGATGTTCACATACCGCCACATATAACCCGAGGTAGACCTATGAATCTGCCGGAATGTAGGCTGCCGAAAACTCATAAGGAAATCGTAAGAATTATGGTATTCTCAATTCCATGTCTAAAGGATGGGCAAGCAACATCCAACACGAAAGCGCGGGCTCCCCTTCCGGGCTTCTCGAGGGTCATCTGGGATGAATGGGGAAAGAAAGGGGTCCGCATGGATACCAAGGCATTAAAGAAGCAGATGGCGCCGCCATCGCCATGGTCCTCGTGGCAGCCGTAGCCTCGGCTCCGCCACCTTCGCATGGTTTGTGAGCAACAACAAAGTCGAAGCTAAGACTGCGTCGGTTTCTGCTCAGTCGAACGCTCCATTCCTGAAGATTGGCCTACCGTCTGATAAGGAGCTTACGAAGACCGAGGAAACCCAGACTGCGGGTGCTGATGAGTCGTGCTCTACCCATCTCAATGGAATCATGTAGTTAATCCTGACACTTATCAGTTTGAGTCTGCATACGCATCCGATGCAAAGAAGTCGGATATGCTCGCTAAGTCTCGTTTCGCTGTTGGTGGAGTCGATGCGCCGACTCGCTCCAAGTATGCGCTGAAGCAGTCTTTTAAGATCGGCACCACGGATGAAAAAGCGGGCTCATTCCAGAACCTTAAGGTTGCTTCTGTAACGGTTAATGCCGGTGAGAAGTCGGATGGTCTTAAGAGTGCCATTTGCGTTCTCGTTAAGTGTGGAGATCAGTGGGGCGTCTACAAAGGGACCACCGATGGGACCGAGCTGACTGCCTATGGCGATGAGACCGCTATCGTCAACAGTCTGACCGGGAAGGCCGGGACGAATGTCAGCGATGCCCTTGCAGCAGAAATTGGGGCAAATAAAACTGTGGATGTGGATGTCTATGTCTTCTACGACGGCTCGGCTTCTACGGTCTTCTCCGATAACCTTGCTAGTCTGAAGAGCTGTGGTGTCACCGTTGCGTTTACTGCTACTCCGGTCAATACGGATGGCAACGCTGTTAATGTTGGCTAATCTCAAATCCATCGCGTTTTAACGGGCGCCCGGCTTATGCGCCGGCGCCCGTTCTGTTTTTGAAAGGAGGATCACGTGCAATCGTCTAAGAGCCTCAAAACACAACTTGTTGCGGCTGCCGTTAGCGTGGTCCTCTCTGCGTTTGCTCTGTCTGCAGCGACCTATGCGTGGTACGTTGCGAATACAAAGGTCTCCGCAACCACGTCAACCATTAGCGCGACGACCAATGGTTTCATTCTTCAGATCGACGAACTCAGTAAGGGCGCCCAGCACGGTGGCGAGCAGAAGTCGCTCGAAGCCCAGACTACGGGCGCTACGCTCAGCCCGTCTTCGACTGACGACCTTAAAAACTGGTACGTTTGCAACGGCTGGAACAACCAGGGTCTGGTAACCGACTATTCAACGCCCAATTTCTCAACGACTGCTAAGGCTTTGCCGGGCGAGTATGAGGTTGCTGGCAAGAAGTACAACGCTTTCATTAAAAGCGACTACATCGTCTACACCATTACCGATACTGGCACGGCTGACGTTTACCTTGACGCGTCTGACGGTGAGCCCGTAACGATTGAGCCCGTGGGCGGCGAGGTGTCGGAGACCATGGTTGGTTCTCTGCGCGTTGCGATTACCACGCAGGAGATTGGGTCTGACGGCAAGTCGTGTGTCGGCGAAGAAAAACTGCGCGTTGTATATGCCATGTGCGATGAGACGGGCAAGGGTAACGATGCAAGCGCTATTGATGGCTGGACGAGCATCCAAAACAAGAATGGCACTCCGACGCTCGCGAAAGCAACTATCCCCATATCTTTAAAGGCGGCACGGACGGATGGGTTGCTACTAAGGGTGACAGCGACGATTATTCGGTTGCTACAGGTACCGAACCGATTGCTAGGGGCGTTGGCTACAACGGCGTTGCAGTGCGTGTCTATATTTGGATGGAAGGTACGACGCGGATTGTGTTAATGGCAAGTCCATCGAGAACAGCCCGACGACCTATAACGTCAGCGTTAAGCTCGCCGGTGTCGCAACGCCGTAATGCCGACGTTCGCTAATATGCAGACTGGCAAGGGCTCACTTCGAAGGAAGTGGGCCCTTTTTTCTTTTGGCGCTATCACTGCATCGGCGATAATATGGGGAACTGTTCTTCCTGGAGGTTCCTTATGGACGGCATCGCTTTTAGTGTTCCGCTGATTGCTCGGCCGAGTTTCGACCGCGCTTGCAGCTTTGTGCCGTCCGAATATGTCCAGGCCTGGGAGTGGTTCTTGCGCGAGGAGCAGCGTGGTGGCCTGTGGGACAAGCTACCGCATCGCACGAACGCCGACAGCCTCAATATCCCTTCCGTCTGACGATTGACTCCGAGCTCTTTCCGGTGTCGCGCGATTCGGGCATCTTTTGGCCTGGTCGCGGGCGCGTTAAACATCCACGCGAGAAGACCTTTGCGCTCTCGGTGCACAATTCCAAGCGCGGCGCTTACCCCGATGTTCCGCCGCTCTATCTTGAGGATGGCACGTGGGTGCTCAAGTACTCGTCGCAAAGCGCTTTGGTCGAAAACTGGCGTGACCAGGACTACAACCAAAAGATGATCAACTGCATGGAATGCGGCGTTCCCGTTGGCGTGTTCTTTGCAACGAGCGTTGGCTACAAGGTGCTGGGCCTTGCATTCGTCGAGCGCTACGAACCCGAGAATAGCTGGTTTGTGCTGCACGGCCCCGTCCATAAGGGTGGATCCGACGCTCGTTTCTTCCCCGATATGAGCTATATGAAGGACGCTCCGGTCGCGGCGGAGTTTACCGGCGCTCCGGCGAGCGATGATGAAAGGGTACGTTATGCGCTGCGTCGCGAGCGAATCGGCCAGCAGCGTTTTCGCAATCAGCTCTTTGAGGCCTATACCGGTCGATGCGCCGTCTCGGGTTGCAACGTCAACGAAGCGCTCGAAGCCGCGCATATCGAGAATTACTCGGGTCCCAAGTCGCAGGTTGTCAGCAATGGCATCCTGCTGCGCCGCGATTTGCACTCGCTGTTCGATGCTCATTTGATTTCGTTTGAGTTGGTGCGCGGTGACTATCAGCTTTGCGGGTCGTACCTTCTGCAGCATACGGACTATGCAGCGTTTGCAGGGTCGGTATTGCGCGAGCCGGATGAGTATCGCCTGCGTCCCAACGCCCGATTCCTCGAAGCCCACCGCGCCGAATTCGACTTCTCGGAATCGCGCCGTCGGGCGGAAGCCGTTACTCCGTATTAGTTGGGTGCAGCCTGCCGCAACTCAATCATGTCGATTGATCGGATCGCGCCGCGCCGCATCGAGTGCTGCGCGATCCTGCCATCCTCTCCTCAACAGTTAAAACAGGAAAGGGGAGAACATGGGATGGCGAAGCGATATCGCACGAGGCGTGTACGGAAATCTGCCGCGAGCGCTAATGGACCGGAGACTGTTCCCGCTCGTTGAGGCCACCTGCAGCCAAATCTGTGTGCCGTGCCCAAGCTGCGGTGCAGACCTCCCATGCCTAGACATCAGCTTCATCGACACCCGCGACAAACACGCTATCGACCCGCGGGCTCGAACGGGCCTGCGTCTCCCGGTCTATCCTCAGCAATGCCCAACCTGCGGATGTGCCATTACCTATGACGAGACGGAGCCGTAGCTCGAAGATCGAATTACCCATTAAACAAACCCAGTGCCCCGAATCACCGCCCTACGCCCGCAACGCTCCAATGGGGAACACGTAGACGTCGTGCTCGGCGTCGTAGCGGCAGAAGGGCGAGGTCGCGGTGATGACGGCGCAGAACTCCGGCTGGGGGTTGCGCGCGGCAGGGTTCAGAGCGACCTTGCGGCGCAGGCGCTCGATGTTGCGGATTCCGTCGCTAACCTTGGATTCGCCGAGCTTGATTTCTATCGCTGCCCAGCGGCCATCGTTCAACTCGATAATGGCATCAACTTCAAGCCCGTCGGAGTCGCCATAGTAGTGGAGCGAGCCGGATGCGAGCCGGGCAGGCACGAGGTGTAGACGCTCAGATCGTGAATGCACAGAGACTCAAAGAGCAGGCCAAAAGTCTGACCGTCCGCAAGCAGCCTTTTGGGATTCATTCCAAGCGCGGCTGCGGGAATGGAGGGGTCGGCGAAATAGCGCTTTGGCTTGGTGCGCAGGCGGGACTTTGCGCGGACGGGTGCATCCCAACCGGCAGATTTACAATCGCATACATGCTCTCCAGCATGTCGAGGTAAAACGCCACGGTCGAAGTTGCCGGCTGGGCGTCACTGTCGCCCAACGAGGCGTCTGCCGCGATGGTGTTGAGCGTGGCAGAGGTCGCAACGTTGCGCGCGAGCGAGGACACAATGTGCCGTGCCGTAGACCCCACGCCTCCTTTTTGCGGAACGCTGACTTCGTACATGGCATCGAGATACTGGTTGACGACCTCTGCGGCCATCTGAGGGCTCGCCCCGACAAGCGCCGGCCATCCTCCGCAGCAAATTGCGTCGGCCAGCATGGGGAGCGAGCCTGTATAGGCCGAAGGTTCGAATGATCCTTCGAATAGGTTTTGCAGCGAAACGGATCCCGTTGAAAGCCCTCGTTCCCAAAGCGTCATGGTGCTCATGTCGAGACGGGCTATGCGACCGGCGCCGCTGTGAGTGACAGAGTCTTTTGCCGGCGTTGACGACCCGGTGAGGATAAAGAGGCCCTTCTCGCCGCCGGATGCATCTACGGCGCGGCGTGTGGGCGTCCCATGTTGCGGGGGCCTCCTGCCACTCATCGATGACGTGCGGCTTATTGCCTGAAGGGCGAGCGAAGGATCGGCTTCGACCAGCGACTTTACGTTTGGGTCGTCAAGATGAACGACGCTCTCACCGAATGCGAGCGCGGTCCATGATTTGCCGCACCACTTTGTGCCCCGAATCTCGACCGCTCCAAAAATCTGGAGCAGGGTTTGCAGTCGTTCGTCCAAAAGGCGAGGACGGTAGGATTTGGGCTGTTCCGAACCATAAGAAATCATGATTTGATAGACCTCACTACCTGCGCATACTCGATTTTCGAGGATAATCATACTCGATTTTCGAGGATTTTCACACTCGATTTTCGAGGAAATCTGGACTCGATTTTCGAGTTTTGCCCTACAGGTAGATCCCCTCGAACAGGCTCTTGTGGAACTGGGTGTGGTGATCGCGTGCCCAGGTGAAGAGCGCCTGGTCAAAGTCGCCTTGGCTCGCGGGGATGCCGTAGACGCCGGCGACTTCCACGCGCACGAACGCCCAGCGCGGGTACTTGTTGATGGCCGTGAGTGCAAACGGCGACGTGGGCTCCTCGAACAGGTAATGGCTGCCTTGCAGCGCGCCGCAGCCGGTGCAGGTGCTGGCGAGCGATAC
>ENA-OQAN01001331-OQAN01001331.1-human-gut-metagenome-genome-assembly--contig:-NODE-1331-length-10972-cov-2.235592_pt1 | contig 10972 bp, 11 predicted proteins | sample MGYA00242735_ERZ504527 | MGnify/ENA primary metagenome ERZ504527 (study PRJEB26092, sample SAMD00036230) | human gut metagenome | host: Homo sapiens | study: EMG produced TPA metagenomics assembly of...
TTCCTTAATTGCGGTGCAAAGATATGAACATTCTTTCTAATCTTCCAATATTTCTCTCGTTTTTCTCTCCACACTCAACATTTTGATATTTTTATACCCTCCAAGTATATCTTTCACGAACGTTGACATACTGTTTTAAGATTTCGATGCAAAGCATAACGCGTACAGACATATGAGCAGATAGAACCCATAAGAAAGATTATTCCTGTAGAAACCATTATATTACCAAGACCTACCAATGGTGAAACAATTCCTCCAAAAGCAAATCCTAAAGCTCCCAATAATGCCGATGCCATTCCTGCATTATTGTGTTCGCAATCCATGGCCAATGTATTGGAAGCTGTAAAAGTAAGTCCAAGCATTGACAAAAGACCAATCAACAATAATTCATATATCCAAAAATTGCAATCTAAAACTAACGCTACTAAAAGCAATGCAGAAACGACGACCATTCCAGTGCTACCATAATGCAAAGCCTGTTCCAGCCGACGAAACTTGATAGCCGAAGCTGCTGATATAACAATGAATATGGCATTGATACCAAAACATATACTAAACATCAACGGAGAAAATCCGTAATGTTGTTGCATAATAAACGGTGCCGAAGCTAATGTTAGCAAACAATACTCCTTGTGCAAAACCAAACTGTAACGTATAGCACACATAACTAGAAATTGCGAAGAACATCGATGAAGCTACGAAAAACAGACCTCCAACTTTTCTCTTTCTATCCTCAACCGGAAGCGACTCTTCAAAGTGTATACTACCCAAAAGCAATATTATCCCTAATACAAAAAGGCACCAGAAAATACCAGTCCAACCCACACTTCCAGCTAGAAATCCTCCTCCCATAGGTGCTGCTACAGGGCTACCCCATTAATGGCACCAATCAAGCAAGCATCTTTGCCAACTCACGTCCAGAGTATTTGTCAGCTGCAACTGAACGTGAAATAACAATACCTCCTGCTCCGCTATACCTTGTATCAAGCGCCAACCAACAAACTGCATTATAGTATAAGAATATATACATCCAATAGTAGCAACAGCAAACAAAGTCATTGATATAATAAGTGGCAACCGACGACCATATTTATCGCTTAATGGTCCGAAAAGCAACTGTCCAGCAGCAAGTCCAATCATACTTGCCGTAAGACCTAACTGTACCATCGAAGAAGTTGTATGGAAATATTCCGACATAGCTGGTAAAGTAGGCAGATACATATCCGTAACAAATGGTCCAAATGCTGTAAGCATACCTAAAAACACTAGTATAAATACTTTTGAATTCTTTTTACCTTTCATTTTACTCTATTTTTTACCGCTGCAAAAATAAAGAACTTTTCAACATACATATCAGCGTTTTACAGCACAAAACCTATCAATTTAGGAACAAAGGCAGATTTTTCACCAACAAATTACTACATTTGCCTACATAAACAGAACACTATCATGATATCTTCTTTTCCTTCTGATACATCGATTATGCGATATGAAGAAACCGATCTATCTTCACTCACAAAACGCCCCTTTCGGTTTGAGTGTGGCATACAACTGCTTTGCATAAGCGGCAGAAGTATTATTTCTACAGGAGTAGAACAATATGATTTCTGTAAAACATCGGAACTGATTTTTCTAGCAGGAAGTCTTATCGAAGTCATCAAACCTTCTCCTGACTTTAAGGTAAGAATGTTGCTATTTCCTAAAAATATTTTTCTAAAAGCAGCCTTACCTATTGACACTTCTTACTTTAACTACATGAGTGAAGCGCCTTACTTTAACCATGCAGCAAACGATACAAGTTTAGCAAGCTGGAAACGAGTAAATCAATGGATGGATATGGCAGAACTTCTTTTCAGTCACCCTGCCAAATATTTTCGGGAGCAACTAGAACAAAATTTTCTACAAAGTTTGTTTATGTGGATATTCAATACGATTCCACAACAATATCTCTCCATACATAACAAGTATAGTAGAAAACAAATATTGTATCACCGTTTTATGGTCTTATTACGAGAGCATAGTACTCAGGAACATCAAATAAACTATTACGCTAACCAACTTTGTATTACACCGCGTTACCTGACGAAGTCGTTATTCAATACTCTAATGGACGTACACCCAAACAGCTTATAGACGAACAGCTCACAGCCGAGTTAAAAGTACAATTAAGTAATCCTAGTCTGTCTATAATGGAAATAGCTCAGCTATTCAATTTTCAAGAGCCAGCCAATATGAGCCGCTTTTTCAAAAAGAACACAGGTATGTCCCCCAAAGAATTTCGGAGTCGGAACAAGCTTTAAATATTTTATCCACGTTTTCTATTTATAATAGTATAGGGTAAATGAATCATAACATAACATATGCGATACAACAGATTTTTTTCACCTTCTCGAACTGGCATCGCATATCTTGCGCAGAGATATGCACAGACAGCTCCAACCAGGAATAGCACTCCTGCCGTGTACATCATATCGCCTAAACCTACTAAAGGAGGGACTAATCCACCAAATAGAAAACCAATAGCTCCCAACAGAGCAGAAGCAATACCAGCATATCTGCGTTCGCAATCCATTGCCAAAGCATTTGATGCAGTATAACTCATACCCACCATAGCAAGTAAACAGAAAATCAATATTTCATATATCCAAAAGTTACAATTCAGTGAAAGACAAACAAGCAGACAAGCAGAAACGACCAGCATGCCATTACTACCGATATGCAAAGCATGTTCCATAGTAGGAAGCTTAACTGATATAGTAGAAGAAATAACCATAGCGATAGCTTGATTCCAAAACACAAGCTGAACATCATAGGAGATAATCCATAATGCTGTTGCATAATAAAAGGAGCTGAAGCAATATTTACAAAAAGTACTCCCATCGTAAAGCCATATTGCAGAATATAAAATAAATATCGGCGGTTACTCAATACTGTACCAAAGTTTCGGCATATACCTTTCCAATTCACTTCCGGGCGGTGATGTGCAGGTAACGATTCTTGCATACGAAAACTACAGCACAGCAATACGCTCCCAACAAAAATAAAAACCAAAAGATGCCATGCCATCCTGCACCCTCTGCCAATACTCCTCCTGCTATCGGAGCAGCTACCGTAGCAATACCATTAATAGCTCCGATTATAGCTAACATAGTAGCCAATTCACGTGCTGAATATTTATCAGTAGCTATCGAACGAGAAAGAACCACGCCACCAGCTCCAGCTACTCCCTGTACAAAACGCAATACCACAAACTGCATGATATTTTGCGAAAAAATACATCCGACTGTAGAAAACAGAAACAAGAATAAAGCAATTATCAATGGACGTTGACGACCATATTTATCACTTAACGGACCAAAAATCAATTGACCAATAGCTAGTCCTACCATACTGGAAGTAAGTCCCAGCTGAACCATAGAGGAAGTTGTATGAAAATAATCGGACATAGCAGGCAATGTAGGCAGATACATATCCATAACAAAAGGACCAAATGCACTTAACATGCCTAAAAATATCAGTATAAATAGCTTTGAATCTTGTTTCTTCGTCGTTATCATCTTTTTTACCTTCATTTTTTCGACTGCAAAATTACGCCATTCTCACAGAACGATTTATTTCTTTAAAAGTACAAAACATTTCATTTTAGGAACATATGTATATTTCATCAGAGAATATAAGTATATTTGCGGTATAAAACAGAAGTCATTCATGCCATATTCATTACCGTCAGACACACGATATATTTTATACGAAGAAACTGATCTGGCCCAGCTCAAACAAAAGCCATGTCACTTTAAATGTGGTATCTATTTAATATGTACACACGGACAAGCGCTTATTTCGACTGGTGTACAACAATATATATTCGAAGAACAGACTGAGTTAATCTTTCTGACTGGCAGCCTGATACAAGTGGTACAATCATCGTACGACTTTAAAGCACGTATTCTGATGTTTCCACAAGAGGTTTTTCTAAAAGCAGTACTACCAATTGATACTCCCTATTATAATTATACACATGAACATCCCTGTTATCATCATACAGAGGACGAACGAAGCCAAAAGACATGGAAAGAAATAAATTTATGGATGGACATGGCACAAATGCAATTCATGGACAATACACCTCAATTCCGCCAACAGCAGGAATATAACTTTCTACAAAGTCTATTGATGTGGTTATTCAATACTATTCAGGAAAAACTGGCTGTGAAAAAACAATACAGTCGCAACAGATTCTCTATTATCAGTTTCTGCAACTTGTAAGAGAATATAGTACACGAGAGCATCAGGTAGCTTTTTATGCCGACAAGCTATGTATCACATCACGATATTTGAATGAGATTATTGCTTTATATGTAAACGGAAGAACTCCCAAACAGTTGATCGATGAGCAATTAACAGCCGAAATCAAAGTGTTATTGGATGACCCACATTTATCGGTTACCGAAATAGCACAGCATTTCAACTTCCCCGATCAGTCATACTTAAGTCGCTTTTTCAAGAAAAATACAGGAATGTCACCCAAAGAATTTAGAAGTCAAGCAAGATAACAATATACACACAATAAAAGGGAACATACCTTTAAAGCCGTAAACGATATGTTCCCTTTCTTGCACTATTTTACAGGAATAGAGAAATTCGTATATAAGCCAAAACTGTGTGCTGGAACCTCCAAATGTGTAGCCGTAATGATTTCTGGCATTCCTTCTTTACAGAAGTTATACCATTCTCCCGTTACAGGAATACATACTGCATATCAACAGGTCGGTCAGTAAAGTTACCTACGACAACAAGTTGTTTACCATCAACAGTTTCCAAACGGATATAGCGTCCGTCATTCCAATCATTATCAGAAACCCTCCATTCCTTAAAGGCATTTTGGCCAAAGACATCAGGATATGCCTTACGCAATGCTAACAACCGACTATAAGTGGTATATAATTCATTTCTTTCTGGTATATCTTTATAAGACCATAAAATAGGCTTAGGATCTGTCTTGTGATCTTCACCAGAAATAACTTCTCCTTGCTGGTTAGCATCTCTCGAAATATCATATCCCAATTCTCCGAATTGCCAGATCATTTTAGGTCCTGATACCATAAAGAAGAAAGCAGCATTTGCCTCTAGTTGTTGCATCTGTACAGACAAATCGGTTTGTAATAATCCATTTCCCCATTGGGTTTGTTTATAAGCACACCGCTCTTCGTCATGACTTTCCATGTAACCAACCCATCCACCTTCTTTCATAGTCGTATTAAAGGTAGTAAGTCCAGTAAAACCACTTCCTTCACTCCATCCCATTGCAGACTGACAATAAGCATTATTCATATTACGCCATAACTTCATTCCTATTTGTGACAATTCGCTTTCCTCCTCAATACCTGCCAAATGTTCGCAAATCATAATAGCGTCTGGATTGACTTCTTTAATAGCCAGATAATAATCCTTTAAAATGGCTACACGACTAGCATCATAATTTCCGGAAGTACCTTCATTACTTGTCTTATTTGTAAATCCCTTTGTTAAATCGAAACGGAATCCATCTATTTTATATTCATCCAAAAGAAATTTAAGATTGCGCTTTACAAAACGACGTGTTAACTCTGACTCGTGATTAAAATCATTGAAAACACTAAATGGATGTGGTGCTGCTTCGTTAAACCATGGATTATTGGCCGCAGGACATCCTTTGGAATTGTTCCAATATAGTCTTGCATATGGCATATTTCCCGTGGCATGATTGTAAACGACATCAAACAAAACAGCTATTCCCCTAGAATGACATTCATCAATGAAACGTTTATACATTTCTTTTGTACCATAAGCCTTATCCAATGCAAAGAAAAAACAAGGATTATACCCCCAGCTATTGTTCCCATCAAACTCTTGTACAGGCATCAACTCAACGGCATTGATACCTAAGGCCTGTAAGTAATCTAACTTTTGTATAGCTCCATTCAAATCACCACTTTCTGTAAAGTCACGTAACAACATTTCATAAATCATCAGATTATCAGCATCTTTTATCTTAAAATCTGTATTTATCCAGCTATATTCTTCTCGCTGTAGCTTAAAAACAGACACGATGCCTATGCCTTTATCAGGATATTGCCTTTCTGTAACCGGATAAGTAGATGCTGCAATATATTTATCGTTATCCGGATCCAGTATCTTTTCAGAATAAGGATCTGCCAGTCGCATGACATCACCTGTTAAAGTCCCTACATAATACTGAAAACGATACTCCTTTGCAGGATCTAAATCAGAAATTGTAATCCACCAGCATCCTGTTGCTTCATCACGATACATCTGGGATGTTTCATCATTAGCCAATGTCCACTCATTAAAATCTCCTACAACATACGCATAGTCTTTATGACTTCCATCAGTTGCTTTATCATACAGAACTAATGTCACGGTACAATTATCTATATCCAAATTAATTCCTTCCTGCACCCCTGAAGGAAGTGATTTCTCCTGAACCTTACCAGGAACGAATCCATGATATTTCATATCCGTAACATTCACAAACTGATCTTTGTCAATACCTTTTTTTACTACCATCTGCACTACGAATGATAATTCCCAATTGTTCAACAGGAGTTGTACCGGAAGCAAACCATTCCCGAATAGACGGAGAAAGAGTAATGGTCCATACATTAGCCTCAGTTTGACTTTTAGTAAACTTACACTTTTCAATATTTTCATTCCAATCTGCAGGTACATACAGCCACACTCCCTCACTTACTATTCCTGTATGCAAGTATACATCACCAGCATATCCATATAAAGCAGAAGTCGGTGACGCCTTAAATGTAATCGTGAGAGGCTGGTCAGCATCGGGAGTTTCCGGTAAATAAGTAAAGCCTTCTTTCAAATTATCTGTTACACCACCAGGCAAAGTATTCGAATCGGTATCACTACATGAAGTAATAAACCCCAGTGCTAACAATATATAAGTCAATATATAGTTTTTCATAGATAGAAGAAAAAAGAGTGCGTACAATCTGGCAAAGCCCTATCGACGCACTCCTAATATTAATTTAATTATTTAGCTATCAATCATAAGTATAATCCGGAGTCGAAAGATCTACTACCACTTGATAATCACCAGCCGTCACACTAATGTTATTTCCTTTTGGAGCCAATTTGCCTTCACTATCTCCTGCACCAAAATCTCCATTAGGAACATCCCACTGATCGTTTGCACGAAACTTAATCGTACCGTCTGTCAATGTCATATCTACTTTCAACTTTAGATCAGCTGGATCATAAACTAAATCGGTATCTTCATTCCAGCCACCAGGAGTAGCATCTCCAATAACACCAAAGTTTACAAGCTGAACTGTATATGTAAGCTCTTTGATATTAAAAGTAAGATAATAATACCCTTCTTCTGCAGTCAGGTTACCAGCATCCTCAGCTGTCGACAATGTTCCTTCAGTCGAACCTGCTCCATAATTAGGGCCACTCCAATTTTGCTGTGAAGTACATTTGTATTCACCGTTCAAATAAGCATATCCGGCATAATTACCCATAGCGTCTATTGGATAAAGTTTTCCTATAACAGCTGCATCTGGAGTCCAATTTTGGTGAGCACCAACCACATACAACTGTTCAGGCCCATCAATCGGAGCCTCAGGTTCCGGTTCATATGGAATAATTCGCCAGTTTTCATTATCTTCACAACTTACAAGCCCCAAAGCAAGCAATAAGGTCAATGCTATATATTTGAAATATGTTTTCATATGTTTCTTTATTCTATAAGGTTTTCTTTATTTTGAATATCCCGGATTTTGTGTCAGATTCTGATTGACAGCCAAAGTGTTAGCATGAATCGGGAACACTTGTAAATAAGCTTCTGTCTTAGGACGATCAGTTATAGCATCATTAAACTTACCAAAACGAACCAAATCCTGACGTCTCCATCCTTCCCATGCCAGTTCCAACATACGTTCTTTCAACAAATTACTTAAAGTAGCATCTGCATGAGGTGCTCCAACACGATTTCTGACTTCATCTAAATCAGCCTGTCCGCTTTGACCATTACGAATCAAAGCCTCAGCACGCATCAATACAACATCTGCATAACGGAACAATACCCAGTCGTTATGAGACACTGTCCATCTTCGGTTGCAGTCGGATCATCTGCGTACTTATACATTCGTGCTCCAGCCATCTTCATGCTAGTATCACTCTTATCGAATTGAAGCTTGATTGCCATTGGTAAATATTCCAAAGGTTTTCCAGTTTCACTGTTAATAACTTCTTGCCCGTTTACAACAACCCGGCCTGTATAATAAGTTAATTCCAAACGAGGATCAGGAGTTGCAGTTCCGTACCCAAATGCTTTCATTGCTTCAATAGTAGCAGCAGATCCGTTCCAACCTCCATTACCAAATCCTAATGCTTTACCAACATCATAATGGCGTGAACGTACCAGATACATATTACGAGCTTTATACAAGGTTGGATCCATTGGAATAACAAAAATATTTTCCTTAGATCCTTCATTATTAACTACGAAGTTAGAAAGGAATCCATTTGTTCCCTGATTTAAAGAATATCCACACTCCTTGATTTTATCACAATAAGCGACGGTAGCTTCCCAGCAATTTTTTTTCTGTGCCATCCACTGTAAATTTAATATTCTTTCCATCAGACGAGATTGGTCTGTCCAGTCGTTATCAGTATAAACTTCAGCATTCAAAGCCAACTTAGCCATAAGGAAGTAAGCAGCAGCCTTAGTCATACGCCCATAATACTCTCCCTGATCAGCACTTTTTTCGTCAGCTAACAATGGAATAGATTCTTCCAGCTCTTTCTTTACAAAATTGAAAACCTCACTGCGTTCTGACTGTTTGACATCCTTCATCTGAGTTAATGAAGATTCAACAATTGGTACACGTGCAAACATATCCAATAAATAATAATAATACATAGCACGAATTCCCCGGACTTCAGCCTTATAAATATCAAAATATTCATTGCTTGGATCCAACTCTTTCAATTCAGTCAATTTATCTATAGATTGATTGCACTGTACAATCACTCCATACAGATAGTCCCAAGTAGATATGATAAGTCCATTATTTACACCCCAGTTATGAGTGAACAGATCTCTCCACAATCCACCATCGTCCCAGTCACCACCTCTTGTCGGGAGGATAGCATCATCGGCACAAAATGTATTCAAGTCATAAAGTCCTCTGTCTGTTCCAGCCAAACCACTTCCTCCTGCATCTGCGCCAATCTTTGTATAAAGGTTAGCAACTGTATTTAAATAAATCATTTCCGGATTTTTATAGGCTTCACTTTCCGGCATCTGATCAACAGGATTTTCTTCCAAGAAAGAAGAACATCCACTAAAACTCATTGCAGCAGCAATAAAAAAGCTATATAATAATTTTCTTTTCATAGTAACGTTCATTTAAAAGTTAAGACTAAGTCCCAGTGAGTAAGTACGTGTAAGCGGATAGAAGCGCTTATCATCAACACCTAAATCACTTCCAACAGTAGAGCTATTAATCATTGGTGACAATCCTGAATAATTAGTAATAGTAGCCAAATTATTTACAGAGAATGTCAATCTTAACGAATTAATGTTCTTTAAATTCTTAGTATTCAGATTCCATCCTAATGTTACATAATCAATATGTACATAATCTCCTCTTTCCAACCAATAGTCAGTCACAGTCTGGTCATGAATATTCTTTTCAGGAGCGCCTTTCATTACGTTGTAAGTAGGGAATAAGCTCATATTCATGTATGACAAAGAGGTTCCATTATAAATTTTATGCCCAAACGCACCACTGAACTGAGTCTGGATATCAAACTGTTTGTAACGGAAACTAATATTACCACCCAAATAGAACTTCGGCATAGCTTGTCCTGCTACATAGCGGTCCTTTCCATCAGAAAGATCTATACCTTCTTGACCATCAATGTCAAGAATATGATAAGTATACTCACCATTACCATTCATATCAATGAGACCATCACATTTAGGTAAATAGAATACGCCCAAGGGTTGTCCTACCATCTGATAAATAACCTGATTATTTCCTCCGATAAATCCAGCGCCATTCATTCCTCCCAAATTCATGTATTCCTTAGCACTCAATGATTGTCCCATATAAGAGCCACTCAAAGACAGCAATTTATTCTTTTGCCATGAGAAGTTTGCAGAAATAGTCAACTCCATATCTTTAGTTTTTACAGGAACACCTGTCACTGCAACTTCAATACCGGTATTTTCCATTTCTCCCAAATTAGCCAACAAAGTATTGAATGCAAAAGGAGGAACAGGTACGGCATAATTATATAACAAATCGCTAGTCTTTGAATAATAATAATCTAATGTTCCAGTCAAACGATCCTCGAAAAATCCTGCATCAATACCAATATCAAACATGCGTTTTACTTCCCACTTCAAGTCAGGGTTATCATTACGATTGATTCCGTATGTAACAACAGGCTTGCCATTTACTGTAGTTACACCTGTCGGGCTCATCAACTTCAATGAGTTATATGCACTAATGGCATCCTGATTACCAGTAAGACCATAACCAGTCCTTATTTTTAAATTGGAAACAACATCTACATCTTTCAAGAAACTTTCTTCCTTCAAAACCCAAGCCAATGATGCAGAAGGGAAAAATCCCCATTTATTATTTGCTCCTAATTTAGAAGAACCATCGGCACGCATATTTACAGTTGCAATATATTTATCAGCAAAACTATAATTGAAACGTCCCATAAATGAAGCTATTGAATAACCATTAGAGTATGAGCTGACATCTCCATATTTAACTTCTCCACCTGCGCCTAAATTATTATACTCCACGGCTCTTTCATTTAAGCTTAGATAAAGGCACATAATTCCCCCACCCACTTCTTATGGGAAGTAGGGATTTTGTTATGATTGATACCCAAAACGTTACGAATCCTCTGAAATTACAAATTATCT
>ENA-OQAN01001332-OQAN01001332.1-human-gut-metagenome-genome-assembly--contig:-NODE-1332-length-10966-cov-2.620260_pt1 | contig 10966 bp, 12 predicted proteins | sample MGYA00242735_ERZ504527 | MGnify/ENA primary metagenome ERZ504527 (study PRJEB26092, sample SAMD00036230) | human gut metagenome | host: Homo sapiens | study: EMG produced TPA metagenomics assembly of...
AAACAATTATTTGTTATCGAATGCAGAGAAAACGCCCGATCAAGCCGATGCATCGTCGGTTTGACCGGCGTTTCGCTTTGAGGGCATGAGTCTCGTCAGGCTGCGAGCTAGCGGCTATCGCTTGGAATTGACGCGGTAATGGAAGATCTCGGGGTGTGTGCGGGCATGCGTGACCTCGAACAAGATGCCGTCCGAGGTGTACGACTGGCTCTCCATAACGGCGACGCAGTTGTACTTGCCAAGGTCCAGATAGCTGCAGTCCTCATCGTTGGCGAGCTCGACACTCACCGTACGGCGGCTCGCCATCACTTTGATGCCGCGCTTGTGCTCCAGATAGCCGTAGATAGAATCCGCCGCGATCTCGGGGGTCAGGCCCTTGGCGATCGACGCCAAAAAGTAGCCGTGGTCCACTTGGCGCGCGCTGCCGTTGAGGCTTCGGACACGCACGACGCGAATCAGCTCCTCGCCCACCTTAAAGCCCAGGCGACGTGAGAGTTGCTCAGTGCAAATCAAATGTTCAAAAGACTTGACCTCGGTCGATGCGACGGCATTGTTGCGTTTTGCGAACTCGCCAAACGACTCAACCTCTTCGAGTGCGCCCAGCATATCGGTTTCGCCCTTAAGCCAAATAACGCGCACGCCCTTGCCGTGTATAGGCTGCACAAACATCTGGTCGGCCAGCATGCTCAAGGCGCGTCGAACGGTATTGCGCGTGCAGCCAAACTCCGCGGTCAGCTCGGCTTCGGTTGGCAGCATCTCCTGAAACGCATAGGTCCCGTTGATGATGCGCGAACGGATCTCGCGGTAGATTCCTTCGTAAATCGCTTTTGGCATGACTTCACCTCTAATGAATATGTATGGCTAGGCACGATAGCATTTCTTTGGGTTGTTTAAACCGTCTATCGGCAAAGCACCGATTATTAACTGTCAACGGCGCCCGTGATGCTCCAATCGATTCGAATCAAAACCAACAATGCGGCGAACGCTCACTCCCCTACAATTAACTCATTGTTTAAACGTTCCACCGCAGACACGGCGGGCTTATGGTCGAGAGGCAGAATATGCTGCAGAAAATCCAACGCTTTGGCGGGGCAATGTTCGCGCCCGCCATGCTGTTTCTATATCAGGCCTCATGGTCGGCATCTCCGCCCTCGCCACGACCGTAGACATCGTCGGTGACCTCGCCGTATACGGAACCCCTTGGTACGTTTTCTGGACCATCATCCAGCGCGGCTCGTGGACGGTCTTTAAACGTCTCCCGCTCCTTTTTGCCGTAGCGCTGCCTATCGGTCTTGCCCAAAAGCAACCGGCACGCTGCTGCCTCGAGGCACTCGTGGCCTATTTTGCCTATTGCTTCTTTTTGAGCGAGATCATTAAGCTGAGCGGAGACAACCTTGGGCTTAAGTACCATCATCTTTGACCCCCGCCAGCGGTATCACCGTCATCGACGCATCAAGACGCTCGACACCGGCATTATCGGCCCGCTGGCGGTATCGGCAACCGTCGTCGCCATCCATGACCGCTTCTACGATGCCAAGGTTCCCGATTGGCTCGGCACCTTCTCGGGTTCCTCGCTGGTCTACCTCATCAGCTTTTTTGCCGTGTTCGCCCTTGCCGTCGTTTCGGTCGCCATCGTGCCTTCCGTATACGCAGTGACTGAGACGCTGCGCCATGCATTTGCGGGCGTCGGCCCCTTCGGCGTGGGCATCTTTGTCTTTTTAGAACGAGCACTCGAGCCCATGGGGCTGCACCACCTGCTCTACATGCCGATCTACTACGACAACCTGGTCATTAACGACGGCATCTACGCCACGTGGACCAATTTGTTGCCCATCCTCTCCCACAGCACGCGCCCCCTTAATGAGCTTGCGCCGTGGGCCGGTTTCACCGCCACCGGCTGGGTCAAGCTCTTTGGCCTTCCCGCATCGCGGCTGCGTTCTACTCCACCGCAAAGCTCGAGCGCCGCGCTGGCTCAAGGTCATCCTGGTTCCCGCCATTGTTGCCTCAGTGGTCTGCGGCGTCACCGAACCGCTCGAATTTCTCTTTATGTTCACCCACCCCGGGCTCTTTTTGCTCTACGCCGTCCTCTCGTCTTGCCTCGCCATGGCTATGAACTTCTTTGGCGTCGTCGGCATCTTCTCGGGTGGCTTTATGGAAATGGCTGCCTTCAACTTTATCCCGCTCATGCGGACACATGCCGGTTCCTATCTTTTGGCGCTCGGAATCGGACTCATCTTTAGCGCCATCTTCTTTCTGAGTTTTCGAGGTCTTATTCTGACCTTTGACCTTAAAACCCCAGGACGCGAGGACCATATCGCCAGCAACACTGCGCTCTCGCGCTTGACGGGAGACGACGTTGACGAAAGGCGCTCATCCGAAAACAGCGCTTCCGGCGGCCAGGCATCACAAGATCATCTGCTCGCCGAGCAGGTTGTGATGCTTCTGGGCGGCGTCTCCAACATTGTGGGCGCAACCAACTGCGCCACGCGCCTGCGCGTCGAAGTCGTGGACCCTTCCATCGTCGCGGACAACGCGACCTTCGTCGCAGCGGGTGCCAAGGGCCTCATCATTACGGGCAAGACCGCCCAGGTGATCATCGGCATCTCCGTTCCCCGCGTTAAAGAGCATTTTGACCAGATCATGGGCCTCGAGCCGGGATTTGTGCCCACCACCTCGGCCTCCCCTGCCGCCAGCCCAACCCACAAGCACGGCGATATCTGCTTCTTCGACATTGACGGCACGCTCGCGTGGCAAGACCCAGCTCGCCCAAGACCTTCCCGAAGACGAGCGGGACCTCTCCCCTATCCCAACGAGGCGGTTTCGCAGGCAATCCGCGAGTTTGTCGCCAACGGCAACATGGCCTTTATCTGCACGGGACGCACCCTGAGCTGCATCCATCCTAAGCTGCTCGAGCTGCCGTGGACGGGCGTCGTGTGTCTCGCGGGCGGTTACGCCGAACTCGAGGGGCGCATTGTGCGAAATGCAGCCATAAACCCTGGTCTGCTACAGCGCCTTGCCCCTATCTCGAGCAATCGGGTGAGGTCATTCGCTTTGAGGGCATCGATCGCGTGGTGCGCATGAGTGCAGATGCCCCCGAGACGTACGGATACGCACGCACCGTGGGCGACGCCGTCACGCAACTTGAGCACTACAACGCCTATAAAATTCTTATGTCCACACCACTTGCCAACCGCATCGCCCAAGATGAAGAGCTTGGACCTCTGCTCTGTCTCAACGAGCTCGAGCTCGAGGTCACAGAAATCTCGCCGCGTGAGTGCACCAAACGAGCCGGAATCAGTGCCGTGCTTGACGCCCTGGGGCCAGATCACGGCACCGTGTACGGCATTGGCGACGCGAGCAACGACATCGCCCTCATGGAGCAGTCGATGTTGGCATCGCCATGGGCAACGCACCAGACTTCCTTAAGGAGAAGGCGGACTACGTAACCGATTCTATCGATCACGACGCGTCGTCACCGCGCTCGAACACTTTGGGCTTATCTAGCCGAGCCCCTTGCCGCGTTTGCAACCGCAAGACTCAATCGTCTTCAACCGCCGCGCTCGACGCCCTAATGTGGCAATATGTTGTCTGCATAATGCAACGATGCAACCTAAGAAAGAATGCGAGAACCCGTGTCCAGTCCGTTTACCAGCTTTTTAGCCCAGCACTTTGACCAGATTAACGACTATCTGGCCACGTTCTTTGACGGACAGGCGACCTCTGCCGATATCGAGCGCTACCTGTACGCGCCGCTCTCGGCTTTTACGGCCAACGCCGGCAAGCGCCACCGTCCGCTTATCTGCATGCTCGCCGCAACCGCAGTGGGCGGTAGCTTTGAGAACGCCCGCAGCGCCGCGGCAGCTATCGAGCATTTCCAGTCGGGCGCGCTCATCCACGACGACATCGCCGATAACGGCCAGCTGCGCCGCGGCAAGCCCTGCATGCACCTCACCGAGGGCACGGGCCTTGCCATCAATTGTGGCGACCTGGCGCTCACCATGGTCACCAAGACGGTTCTCGACGACCCCACGCTCGAGCCCAACGTAAAACTCCGCGTACTCCACGAGCTTACCGAGATGATCGTCCGCACCATCGAGGGCCAGGCGCTCGACTTGGGCTGGGTACGCGACGGGCGCTTTGACATCTCGGTCGACGATTACCTGGACATGGCGACGCACAAGACCGCGTACTACAGCGGAGCCACGCCGCTTGCCACCGGAGCCATCATCGGCGGAGGCAGCGAACAGCAGGTCGAGGCGCTGCGCGCCTTTGGCCTGCACACCGGCCTTGCCTTTCAGATTCAGGACGACCTGCTCAACCTTGTCGGCACTAAGGAAGCCGCCAACAAGGACTTCCGCACCGACATCACCGAGGGTAAGCGCACCCTGGTTGCCGTGCACGCCCTGTCCGATGAGCGCTATCACGACGAGATTGAAGCGATCCTCTCCTCGGGCACCGAGGACCCCGCGCAGCTCGCGCGCGCCGTGGAAATCTTCCAGGAGACTGGCTCTATCGATTACGCCCACGCCTACGCACTGGACCTGACCGCTAAGGCCAAAGCGGCCATCGAGAACGTTGAGCTTGATCCGCACGCACGCGAGCTGTTCCTCTCCATGGCAGATTTCTTTGTGGAGCGCCTTAACTAACGGGGGTTATAAAACCTGTCAGCAGCGTATTTAGGCACAACTTGCTACACTGTTGAGTGCATGTTTATGCATCCCTTTGCGTTGTCTATCCGACAGACGCTCAAATAGTACGAATGGTACGCCGAAAGGGGTTCGTTCATGGAACCTATTACAACGGGCATGCAAGGAGCAGCCGTCGAGGACGTGCAGTCTCGTCTCCTGCAGCTCGGCTACACAATTGATGCCGCCGAAGTCACCGACAAGTACTTTGGAGCCACCACTGAGCAGGCCGTCAGCACCTTCAGGCTCGACAGCGGCCTTGCTGCCGGTCATGCCGTCGATATCCCCTGTTGGAGCGCCCTTGTAGACGCTTCGTATAAGCTGGGCGACCGCACCCTCTATCTGCGCATGCCCAATTTCCATGGCGCCGACGTGCAGGCCCTGCAGCGCGCTCTCAACGTTTTGGCTTTGCCTGTGGTGAAGACGACGGCTACTTTGGTCCGCATACCGAGGCCGCCCTGCAGCAGTTCCAGGAAAATGTCGGCCTGTTTGCCGACGGCATGGCCTTCCAGGATACCTACGCCTACATCAACCGCCTGCACCACGTGTGGGAGGCAAGCCCTCGGTCACCGAAGCCGAGTCCCGCATCGGTTTTGCTCGCGCCGCCAACGTGCTCGAGCGCTTCCAGATTGCCGTTATCGGCGAGGACCCCATCGCACGCAGTGTTGCGTCGCGCATGTGGAATATCGCCACGGCAACGACCGACAACAGCGGCATGATGCTCTGCGACTCCGAGGTCCCAACCGACGTTGATCTGGTGCTCGAGATCGCAAGCGACGAGCTGCCCGCCGACGCCGCACCGCGCGCCACGATTGCCCTCGCCGAGTGCCACAACCTGGCCCAGCGCATCCGCACCGCCAATGTCGCCGCGCAGCAAAAAGCCGGCACGCATCCGCATTGAGCTCACCGGCATGACGCGCTACAACGGCACCTTCACTGCTAGCGACGCCCAGACGCTCGCGGTACGCCTACTCGATGGCGTTTGCGATGCCCTCGCAGATTAGGTAAACTAGACGAGTTGCTTTTGGCAACACCCATACTGGGACGTAGTTCAACGGTAGAACTCCGGTTTTTGGTGCCGGCTGTTGGGGGTTCGAATCCTCCGTCCCAGCCAAGGTAACTGAGCGCCTGGGCTTTCATCAGCCCGGGGCGCTTTCTTGTGGGCAAGCGGAGGGATTGAACCCGCAAGGCAACACAACTTCTCGTCCAGCACGGGAAAATCTACCTTCAAAAGACAGGCGCCCCAGGTCCATTAGGACCAAGAGCGCCTTGCATCAAGAAATATCAGCCCAGTTCCGAAAAGCGAGCCGCATGCAACAACCAAGTAACCACAAGCCCCGGGAGAGCGGGGCACCGGCTTAGGTTTATCGCGAGTTCCGTACGAACAGGAGACCACGTGACCTCGATGTTTTGGACGTGACAGCGAGAGGGGTCCTGGTATGGCAAGGTGACGTGAAACAAGGCGGCGCTGACCTTCTGGTCGCGCCGCCGAAGTTGAACGTCAGATTGCGTGCCAGGGCCCCTCGCAGCGTAAGAAGACCGCCGTTCGGTAGAACGGCGGAACTAATTGTTCAGCATGCGGTCGAAGCTTCCCGAGTCGCCATCCCGATAGTCGGCGGTCATCAGAATCTCCTGCGGAATGCGTCCGCCCTCGCGCAGCACGTTGCGGAATTGCACGCGCGTGACCATGGGCAGGTCCTTGATCGTGGCGGCCAGATTCTGCGGCACGCCCTGGTTGGCAGCCGCGGGCTCGCACGCGCCGCCGGCCTTCACGCGACGCTTATGCTCGGCAAGCATAGCGCGATACATGCCAGCATGCAGACGAATCTCAACGACGTTGGCATTGCGGGCCTGCTCGACGATACGCGCGCCCTCTCGATCGATGTCGCCCACGTAGTAGATATAGGTAAAGCGGTAGCCGATCTCAGCCAGATAATCATCCAGTGCATGAGAGACACTCGCCTTGCACCCGCCGCCAAAGATCACGCCGCCCACCTTAGCGCCAAAGAGCTTGGCATGTTTACGTCCGCGCAGGAGCTTGACGATCTCGTCATAGGTATCCAGGTTCTCGACCATAATGAACGGCTTGTCGGCGCCCAGCGTAAAGAAGCCCGTAAAGTGCACCGGACGGTTGGGGGCGACCTTGATCGCCTGCATGCTGATGCCTTTTTCGGTCATACGCCTGATCAGGCGCTCGCCATGCTTGCCGTCAAAAGCCTTTTCGTCATTGAAGATCTGGTAGGCGCGCTGGCGGCGCGAGGCAACCGGAGTATCAGCACCGCGGTTTTGCTCGACCCAAGCCTGGATGATCGCAATTTCCTCGGCAATCTTGCGATTGGACATCTCGTTGTGCTGAGCGCGCTGTGGAGCCTTCTTGCCGTCCTTGCCCTCGACCTTAACGATCTGGGTCTGCTGTTCCTTAATTTTGGAGAGCGCCGTGGGCGTGGGGACGACCTTGAGCAGCTGCCTGCCAGAACGCGGGCCAGGCAAACGCCGAAACCTCGCCATGGGTAGTCGACTCAGCCTGCTGGGCAGCCGTATCTGCTGCGGCAGACTCGGGCTTCTTCTGAGACTTGCGCTTAGAATCACCTTGGACATTGCGCTCGCGTTTCGAAGTAGACGTCTGCTTCTGCGACGCTCGGGCTTGCCCTCCTTCGCCGGCTGACGCTTGGGCTGCCCCATCGGAGCATCCACCTTCGCATCTTCGTCGCGCGGCGCTACATTCTCGGCGGTATCCTGAGCGTTAGAACTGCGGCCGCCACGATGACGACGACGGCGAGGCTTGCTCGAAGTACCCTCCCCGTCTGTTCAGCGCAGGTTGCTGGCCCTGAGTCTCCGTATCGGAAGCAGCCTGCTCATCAACAGGCTTCTGTTCACGGACTTCCGGCTCGGCAGGCTCCACGGCCTTCTCGGCCCGCGCCTCCGGAACCTGATTGACCTTCTCCTGACGCTTTACAGGGTACGCGCGACCTGCGAAGCCGCGACCGGGACGACACGAGCCTGAGGCCTTCTTGGCCGGCTTCTCGGAATCGTCCGCAACCTCGGCAGCCTCTTCGGCATCGCGCACAGCGTCCTGCTGCGCAGCCTTAAAGTGAGCACCGCGGCGACGCTTGGGCTCTTGGGCCTCCACAGGCTTTTGCTCCTTCGCGGGCTTCTGCGACTCGGCAGCAACCTCAGCCTCAACAGCTCGGTATCAAGCTCATCCTTTTGAGCAACGGCGCGACGGAAGCGCTCCTGCTGAGCACGGCGTTGCGCATCGCGCTTGCCACCCCCGCCAAAGCCGCCGCGACCCGCCTTGGCGGTAAAAGCGCGAACGACGTTTTCATCGAGCAGCTCGTCAGTATCGATATGCTCACGCGGGGCAACTTCTTCCGCAGCAGGCACCTCAACGGAACCCTCGACAGGCTGCTCCTGGGCATCATGAATCTCGGCATTGATGGTATAGAACGCCGGACGGCCGTTAATGCCGCTGCCCTCGATCTTGGTCACAATCTTTGCCGCGATAAGCTCGTCGCGCATCGCCTTGGTATCGCACTCCTTATCCACGGAGCGGAAGATTTGCGCCAGCGCGCTCGACTTGATCTTGAGCGCCTTGCGGCAGAGCAGGTCGTAGGCAACCAGCTTGGCCCGCTCGGCAGAAAGCGACGTTTGTCCGCTCAGACGCTCAGCCAGAGCATCGACATTTTGTTGGTTATCGGAATATACCGTCTTGGCCACGGGGCCCCTTTCATATGCACACATATACGTCTATATGGTACATCGCGCGAGCCTATCCACGCAAAAACATCTGCGAGGACGCCTTTGCATCACCCGTTCCCGCAAGAAAAAAAGACCGAGCCCGCGTCGTTGCGGACCCGGTCTTTCCGAGTCATATGGATGGAACGGTTAGCTCATCAAGTTGACTAGGCCTTGGCAGCCTCGGCGTCGGCGGGAGCTCGGCGGCAGCAGTGCGGCCATACTCGGCCTTGCCCATCTCGGACCACTCGGGCTCCTCGTCGGGCATGGAGCCGGCCTCCTTGCCGAAGAACTCCTTGAGGCAGTTGACGGCAACGATGAGGCCCAGGACCATCAGCAGGACGGCGAAGACGAGCTGCAGGCCCTTGGTGGCGGCGACGGAGACGGCAGCCGTGGTAGCGGTGGCCGGGATGGTACCGAAGAAGCCGTAAGCCTGGACAGCGGTCATGCAGCCCATGGCGCTCTGGACCAGCGAGGTGAAGGTGCAGCAGAGCAGGAAGGCGACGGGCACGTAGAGCATCCAGCTTGCGGCCGGTGCACTTGCAGAACACGGCGAGGGTGATCATGGTCATACCGCCGAGCAGCTGGTTGGAAGCACCAAAGAGCGGCCAGATGTTGGCATAGCCACCAAAAGCAAGGGCGAGACCAGGAAGCAGGGTGACAACCGTGGCGAACCAGGGGTTGCCGAGGACCTTCATGTAGCCGGCCTTGGACTCGATGGCCAGGCGTCGTTGGTCTGGGCAAAGAACTCGGAGAACGAGGTGCGGGCGATGCGGGCGACGGCATCGAGCGAGGTCAGGGCCAGAGCGGAAACGTCATGGTCATGAAGACGGTAGCAAGCGTGCCGTCAACACCGAAGCCTGCATACCGCGGGAGATGCCAGCGGCGAAGATCTGGAACGGGGTGGAAGCGACACCGGCGTTGAGGGCGCGGTACCGGCGGTGTTCATGTCGGAGAACATGATGCCGGCAACGATGATGGCAAGGATGCCAACGAAGGACTCGACGACCATAGCGCCGTAACCGACCTTGACGGCGTCCTGCTCCTTCTCAACCTGCTTGGAGGAGGTACCGGAAGAAACGAGGCTGTGGAAACCGGAGAGAGCGCCGCAAGCAACGGAGACAAACAGGACCGGGAACATCATGCCGGAGGCACCAGAGAAGCCGGTGAAGACCGGAGCGGTCATCGTAGCCTGACCGTGGACACCCAGGACAACGATGCCAAGGACAGCGCAGGCGATCATGACGATCATCATGATGGAAGTGAGGTAGTCACGCGGGGTCTTGAGCATCTGGATGGGCATAGCGCCAGCGAAGACAGGTAGACCATGACGACGGCGAACCACTGGAACTTATCCAGGTAGACCGGGAACTGCATACCGACGGCGAACATGAGTACCATGAGGACCACGCCGGTGACGAACTCGGCAGCGCCGGTGAGGTTGAACTTCTTCTGGGCCCAACCAAAGGCGATAGCGACGAAGGTGAACAGGATGGAGATGGTACCAGCGCAGCCGGCGGCATAGGACTTGGTGAAGTCGATGGCACCGGTAGCAGCACCAGAAGCGTCAACGGCCGGGGTGAACATGAACGTCTTGCAGACCATGTCGGTGAAAGCGGCGATGACGATGATGCAGAACAGCCAGCAGAACAGCAGGAACAGGCGACGGCCGGTCTTGCCGATGTACTTCTCGATGAGCTGAGCGAGCGACTTGCCGTTGTTCTTCATCGAAGCGTACAGGGCACCAAAGTCGTGGACGGCGCCAAAGAAGATGCCGCCGACGAGGACCCAGAGCACGACGGGCAGCCAGCCAAAGGCCATGGCGACGATCGTACCCGTGACAGGGCCGGCACCGCAGATCGAGCTGAACTGGTGCGAGAACGCGGTGAAGGCGGAGACGGGCGAGAAGCTGTTGCCGTCCTTCATGCGCTTGGCCGGCGTGAGGGCCTCTTTGTCAATGCCCCACTTGTTGGCCAGCCATCGGCCATAGCCCAGATAGCCGCAGGCGAGCACCGCCGCGGCCACAACCATGAGCAAAACTCCGTTCATTACATTTCCTCCTCTAAAAAGAACTACTCAGACATAAAAAATGAGGGCCGTCGGTTGCGCTCGACGGCCCTCATCTTCATCAGCCGCCCGTTATCGTACGGGCTAGCTGTATGTGCTAACCCGCATCAGATAATTACTACGCTGATAATGTTTAGCTGATGCGTGAACATGTCTGAGAAATCCTCTTCAATCATGATGTGAACGATCCGTGCGTGTTCACATCCCCCAGTGGTTGAAAAGGAGTATGAAACTTTAGTTACCTAAAGTCAACGCAAATATGTAATGAATTTTCAACTTTTTTGAATTTCTCGGTATAAAACGCCACTGACCTCGGACTTTACCCCACGACAGTTTTTGCTTGAGAGATGCTCCTCGGGGGCGGGGCGGGGCGCCTGCCGCCATATATGAACTTTCCTGCTCGGACAATCCTGCTCACGACGGAGGCCACATTAAGTGGCCTCCTGTTCGTGCGGAACTCGCGATAAAGTTCATATATG
>ENA-OQAN01001334-OQAN01001334.1-human-gut-metagenome-genome-assembly--contig:-NODE-1334-length-10961-cov-6.064519_pt1 | contig 10961 bp, 13 predicted proteins | sample MGYA00242735_ERZ504527 | MGnify/ENA primary metagenome ERZ504527 (study PRJEB26092, sample SAMD00036230) | human gut metagenome | host: Homo sapiens | study: EMG produced TPA metagenomics assembly of...
CTATAAAAGCTGTATCTTGAGTAATCTTGATCTTAGTACCAGGTGTTACTCTTGTTTCGGTACCATCCGCATATTTTACAAGCCACTCTTTAAAGTAATAACTTATCAGAAGGAGGTGAACATGTTTTTCCTATTGGTGAATATTCAAAATCAACGCACTTTATAATCCTCATCCGATTTTGGTATCTTCATAACTGCATTAGGCCCTTTTCCTTCACCCGGAGAGTATGTTATTTTGACTCTTTCTACTTCTGGTTCAGGAGGAACAACTGGTTTTTCAATCTTTTTCCACTTCGCATAAATATTTACATCGCTTATGATTGGCTTAGTAAAATCATGCTTAATCGTACGTGCTTCATCATCATACCAAGCATCAAATACAATCGTTCCATCCTCATATGTTTTCAAAACTTCAATTTCTTCAACAATTTCTCCACCTGTGACATTAAATGGATATGTAATGGAAGTGGCAGTTTTATACTTTTCATCTTCATGTGTTATAAAATGAAACCATTTAATTGGATTATGATAATATTGTTCCCCATAACTATGGACATACTTATCGTTTTCTCGTACCATGGCATATACTCTAACAGGATTTCTATGAGTATACATAGGTTTACTATAAACATATTTAAATGTATATTTCCCGTTTGCATCTGATTTTACAAATTGAGTTGTCACATCATTGCAATTAAGTTCAAAATCCAAGTTTGGGATAGGCTTCCCAGCAGAATCTGTAAAATATATTTCTCCCCAAAACGAATTATTCTCATTATCATTATTGACTTGTTGGCCTACATTTTTAAACGTGATTGTAATTGATTCTTTTTCAGTAGCTACAGCCTTTAAACCAGCCACACTTACCGATGGCACTAACTCTAAATCTTCTTTTCTTTCTTCTGTATCTTGTACATCTAATTCTTGCGTTTCATCTGCATGTATTGCTGTTATCGGAGTTAAAGACAACAACATACTTAAAGCTAGACCAACACTCATACATTGCTTCATCATTTGTGTTTCCTCCTTTTTTTTATTGAACCAAGTGGAAAATGCAGGGTTTGATCCTGCATTTTGCGGCATTAGAAGCTACCGCCACCACCACCATACGTGTCACCACTACTACTAGAATATGTGCTACTTCCTCCGCTCGAACTATCATCATCGTCAGATTTAATTCGATGACGAGTTATCGTGTGATACAAGAAGTAGTCATGAGACTCTTTCATCTTCAACGTATTTTTCTTCATATAGTTATGTGCTTTGTCTTCAAAACTAACAGAATGAAGCTGTTCACGCTTTTTACTAACCACAAAGACTGCACAGACAAAACCTACTAGAAGACTAATTGGAACGCAGTACCATGGAAGCCATTTAAACGGCATATTTCCAACATCATAAGGCTTACCATTATGTGCCTTTTCTACAAACTTTTCGCAAAGACTACCAAACGTTGTAAAAGCCTTCATGTACTTCTCTTTCTTAAAAGAAGGACCTAGCTTTTCACTTATATAACTAATTCCGGCATCCGTAAATGCTGTAATACCATAACCATGAGTAGCCATCCAGAACTTACGTGTTTCCATGTTGACCACTAAAAGAATTCCATCTTTATTTTTACCCTGACCATACTCAAGCGCTTCATACATCGTCATCGCATAATCAAGAAGTGCCTTACCACCCGTATCTTTTGTAGTCAATATCGCAACATCTAAACCTTGACGCTTACCAATTTGGGTTAAAGTATCATTTAACTCTTTTCTTTCATCCTCAGTTAATAAACGCGCATCATCATTCACAAATCTTAGTCCATCTTGTAATGAAGTAAGACCACTTAAAGCTTGCGCATACTCTTCGGAAAGATTAAGTGCTCTAGTAATATAGTCATCGCAAAGTCTAGCGTATGTATCGAATGCACTCGCATATTCTCCATTACTTAAATAAGGTGCAAACTCACTACCAATCGTACTAATATCTTCTGATGAAATAGCTGTAGTACCTTTTCCATAAGTAGACATCCACCACTTGCGAACTTCCATATTGACAACCAATAAAGCCCCATCATCACCATAGCCACGCTCATTATATTTCGCTTTTGCGTAGTCTTCTATGGATTGATCACCCATATCATCTGTAGTGATTATGGCAACATCTACACCTTGTCTTTCACTGATTTCAGTTAAAGTATCATTTAATTCCTGCTGTTCACTTACAGTTAATAAGTCTGCATTATCCTCTACATATCTTAGATCTTCACTCGCAAAAACCGGGAAGCACATCATAAGTGCAAGTAGAAGAGATGAACATAAAATATTAAGTTTTTTCATAAACAACCCCCTACTTTCCCCAACTCATAATCAATATTACGATATAAGCTAAAACACTTCCAAGAAGCGTAACCACTACATAGTATAAGTAAACTAGGCTCTTATTTTCTGGAAGATTCCCTACAAATTTACCCGTTTGACCATTCATCGCAAAACTGTAGTTTTCACCCTTCCATTTCGTATTTAAGATCCACACTGGATACAACGCATATTTAGCCGTACCATTCTGAATCTGAACTGCACTGTCCTCACAAGTAACTGTGTCATACTTACCGCAATTGGTCATAAACGCATCTTCCGTAGACTTCTTTACACGGGTATTGGCACGATCAATACTTGAATCGGCATCCACATCATATTTATCGGCTAAAAACCCTGCTAAATAAGCCGTCTGAAAATCCACCGCATCTTTTAAGTCATAAGGCTCAATAGACTCCATCATATCATCTGGCATCTTGCTCGAACCATCCACCGGAATGTTTTCAAATCTTACATGCCCCTTACGATATAAACGATAGTATTTGGTTTCCGTATAATCATATTCTGAGTCCGACCACATACGAACCTTTGTCGCATTATAACGAACCTCACCATCGGCATCCGCATCAAACAACCAGAAAGGAACATATACACCTTTAATTTCTTCAATATGATTTTCTGATTTGAATTCTTTAGGCAATAAAGTCTTACCCTTATAGTGCTGTTTCAACCTTCCTTAGCCGCCTTTTTATCCAATTTAAACGGAATCACTAAATCTGGCTTTAAGATACCACCCAATTTTTCCTTTACGACAATCGGACTTCCACAAAACGGACAAGATGCAGCCGCCATATTTTCATCCGCAACAATTTCACCACCACACGAATTACAAACATATGTCAATAATCCATCAGTTTCATTTTCAGCCCACTCTTGACCTGGCTTCACATCCCACTCAAATTGATCTTCTTCCTCGATCTTTACAGAATCATATTGCTGAAGTGTTTCCAGAGAAAATTCTGTATCACAATAAGGACACTTCATCTTCTGAAGTTTTGTATCAAACGAAATGGAACCATTACAACAAGGACATTTAAACTCTTGTAAAGCACTCATAATTAAAACCCTCTACTTTTCTATGTCATTATCATCAAATGGGTCACCACACTCCGGACAGAATTTAGGTGGATGATGCGGATCCTCAGGTTGCCAACCACACTTATCACAACGATACAATGGTTCATGTGCCGGCTTTTTTGCACCACACTCTGTGCAGAATTTACCCTTATTTACAGTACCACAAGTCGGACAAGCCCAACCCTCAACACTAGGCTTAGGCGTTCCACACTCCGGACAGAATTTACACTTGCTAGATGTCCACAAGTTGGACAAGTCCAGCCATCTGCCTTTGCCTCAGGCGTAGGTGCAAGAGTCGGTGTTGGAGTTGGATCAGGAGCTGGTTGAGCAGCAGCACCAGCCGCATATAAGTTTTGCGCATTAATACCACCCTGATTCATGGCCATACCCATGCCCATAAATCCAGTCATTGCACCTGACGCATTATTGGCAGCATCCTTCATAGCTGTAGCCTGGGCACCAACCAAACGACTTGCCGCAACTGTTTGATTCATCGTCATCGCATTTTCTTCCCACTCTGTGATCTTCTTTTCTTGATCCTCAGGAATACTCAAAGAGTTAATATTGAAAGATACAACTTCCAAGCCACGCTTAGCACGCCAAATATCACTTAATTCATCATTTAGTGCAGCCGCAACATCCATTGTGTGAGCTGGAATTTCATAATACATCACACGATCCGCACTTAGTTTTGCCAAGGCAGGCTGCAAAGCTGTCATCAATTCACCCTTAAGTTTGCCCTCAATGGTTTCAGACTCAAAATCCTCTGCCACATTTCCACAAACATTCGTATAGAATAAGATTGGATCGGCCACACGATATGTAAAGTTACCGTTACAACGCAATTTCACAGACAACTTGAAGCCCAATTCTTCATTCACAACCACTCTAAATGGAATTGGAGTCGCCGTTCCATAAAGAACTTCACCCATTTCTTTTGTGTTCACATAATACACTCTTTGATCCTTAGCCGTATCTCCACCAAAAGTGAAACGCTTAGCCATTGTTGAGAAAGAATCCTTAATACTCTGACCTAAGCTTCCCGCAAAGATAGAAGGTTCACTTGAAGAATCATACACAAATTCTCCTGGCGTTGCACAAAGCTCAACAACACGACCCTGATCAACAATCAACATACATTGACCATCCGCAACCGCAATCACACTACCATTTGAAATGATATTATCATTTCCTTTATTACTCGACTTTTTACCCGTCCTTTTAGAACCCTTACGAACCAATACATCCTGCTCTAATGCATCACAATAAAAGTACTCCTTCCATTGATCACCAAAAACAGAACCAACAGCTCCAGCACCCGCTTTAATTAATCCCATATTATTTACCTACCATTCTTCTATTGTTTTTACTTGTATTTCTTTTACAATCGCTCTTACTAAAGAATCAAATTCATTCGATTTACTCAGAATTTCGATTCTCAATACACCACTTGATATATCTGGATAGTCCACAAGATATGTACGTTTTATATAATTACCATCCTCTTCCTCATATATACATGTCTTATAAGCAAGTATCTCTAAATCTTTATAATCTAGATTTTCAAACTCAACACGAACCACTTCATCATAAGACATCGCATTGTTTCGAATATAAGGAATAGTATCCACAAACACTAAAATATCCGTATTCTGACCAAGAATGCGATACATCATTCCAGACGCAACCACTTTACTTTTATACGAAACCCGCTCATCCTCTACAAGAAAATAAGCATCAATATTCGAAAGAGTGAATGTACAAGCCAATCCTTGTACACTCATCTCTTTTCTTTTGGCATATCCATCATTTGGATTCGACATAAAGTACAATTATTCAACATCTAAAAGTTCAACAACTTTGAACTCTTTAATGATTGCTTCTGCAAGTTCATCGGAAATATCTTTATCATCATATTCACAGACTTCAATACAAACGATTCCATTTGGAAGATCTGGATGTTCAATATAGTATTCTTTCTTTAAATTATCCTCATCCGATAAATCTGCAACTAAAGCTCTATAGCCACCGACTTTTGTCTCTGTATATTCAGCTTCCCCATTCAAATCTTTTGTCGCAAGCTCTTCAATAGTATATCCATCACTCCATTCTGCGAATGCATCGTCTCCTACATATACTAGAAGAGCCGGAAGATAATCATCACGAACTTCATATTTTATGCTTCCAAGTGATAATTCCGTATTGTAAACAGGCTTTTCTAAACCCTTCACCAAATAGAAAGAATCCAAGTTTGGCAATTTAAAATTACAAGCTAGACCCTCCGATTCATACTCTTTTCGATCCGCAAACTTCTGCTCCTCTTTCTTCTCTACCGTTTTTGTACCATCCGTCTTTGTAGTCGTACCACCATCACTTGCACCACACGCAACTAGACTTAAGCCCATACCAAGCACAAACAGACTTGTTAATAACTTATTATTTTTCATATTATGTTCTCCTATTATTATTTAATTTCTACCTTCAATTGCTGCAAAGCCGCCAATAATATATCTTCTAATCCTGTCGTATCATCCGAATTATCACGAAGTGTTACAGAACATGACAATATTACATTTTTATCGCCCACTGGATAATTTAACTTATACCTATACGTCGTATCATTGGCACTATTCCAATAATTCGTGTAGCTCATAGAACGATATCCAGAATATTCACCCAATGTATACTCTGTAAATGGCTCTTCTCCTTTACTTAAATGTTCATTATGGAAGACGATAGCCTCTTCAAGCGTATCACTTGAATCCGTACATATGTTTACGTATATTGAACGATCTGGATCTTTTCGACTTAATGTATAACCAAGGTTTCCCTTATCTTGCTCACCCTTGATCGTGTCATACTTTTCACTAGGCGTATAGAACGAAGTCAAATCCCTTGGTAAAGTTAATTTTGCACGAGACGATTCACCAACAATTTCCTTGCTGTTTTCATCCACCTTCTCTTCTTTAACATCCTGCTTTACTTCCTCTTTCTTTTCTTCCTTCACCTTTTCTAGCTTCATATTCTTAATGATAGCCTTCGCAAAAGGTTCTAAATCAGAAGTATCCTTTTCTTTATCATTCTTCTGGTTGATCTCAATAGAAACGACCTTATTGATATCCTCGACTGGATAATCTACATAATAGTGAAGTCTAGTATTTTCAACTGTACCCAGATTGATGGTGTGACTATACGCATCAAAGCCCTCAAACGTACAAGGCTTATACTTTTTATCCTCGTCATTTTCACCATACATTGAATTCTGTAGATCCGCACTCTTTTCAGCAGAGCTAGACGACAACAATTTAATTTCAGCATTCAACTCATACTTATTCTCTTCATTTAAACACTTATAGACAATCGAACCATTATCCTTTAACATACTCTCCATTTTACCTACACCCTCTCTAGATGAAGTAAAATAAGGAGACAGATCTTCGGGAACACTCAATTTAGCCGTTCGATCCTGCGTATCGATTTGCTTCTCTTCTTTTTTCTTTTCTTTCTTCTTTTCTGCTACCTTAGCCTCTTCTTTTTTAGGCTCGGGTTTATCACTTGAACAAGCCACTAAACTCAGTCCCATACCCAAAACTAAGAAGCCGGTTAATAACTTATTCCCATTCATATTATTCTCCTATTAATTCAATCTTTAAATTATGTACCACATCCAGCAACAATGGCTCTAACAAGGAAGTATCGTCATCATCACGTAATTCTTCACGAATGGTTAGTACGACATCTTGACCATCCACTAGATAATCAAGCACATAATGATATTCAATCGATTTATCACTTGACACCACATACTTATATCCAGAATATTCACCTACAGTACATGGCTCATACATTTTTGATTCATCCTTACAAACCTTGTTGTGAGAAATACTGGCAGCCTCTGCTGAATCCCAGCCATCCGTTCCAATTGAGAAATGAATGGTAAACGTACGATCTTTCGCATACAATGAATAACCAAGAACATTCGATTCTTCCATATAGCTATATCTAGAAATTTCTCTAGCAGGCGTATGAAAAGAAGTCAAATCTTTAGGTAAAGTAACTCTTACCTTTTTATTCGCATAACTAATAATCGTACTATCCTTTTCTTTTTCTTCCTCAGCTGCCTTAGCCTTTTCTTCTTCCTTCTTCTCTTCTTTTACCTTTTCTTCTTTTTCTTCAATTGCCTTAGTCTCTTCTATTTTCTTTTCTTCAGCTACCTTAGTCTCTGGCTCATTTGATGAACAAGCCACTAAACTTAGTCCCATACCCAAAACTAAGAAGCCAGTTAATAACTTATTCCTTTTCACTCTTATCACCTACTCTTCCATACAAATTTCAACAACGATATTATCCAATACAGCAAGTGTTACCTCATCCAAATCATTGGCTTTTTCTTGTTCTACATAAATTTGTAAGACAACATTATCTTCACCAACCGGATAATCGATCAACATCTTAGAATAGGTTTTATCAGACGAATCATATACCGTCGTTTTCTTATAACCCGAATACTTACCAATCGTAAATGCCTTATATTGATCCGCCTCATCTTCAAAACCTGCATTCAAGACATCCGCCGTTTCCTTGGCTGTATTACGATAATCACAATCAATTGAAATTCGCGTGATATACGTACGATCATCCGAATGTAAATCATATTTAAGAATACGACCACCCTCTAGCTTACCCGATATATCTAAGCCCTCTTGTTTCGGTGTATAAACCGACAATAAATCTGGCATTGTCATCTTAATGAAATAGCCATTCATTTGTGCGACTCCAGTCATTTCACCAATTTCTACCTTTTCTTCTTTTTTCACTTGTGAAGACCTTGGTTCTTCTGGCTTTTTTGCACAAGAAACTAGGCTTAAGCCTATACCTAGCGCAAGCAAGATCTTAGCTAGCTTATGATTCATAGGCTTACTCACATTTCTTCTTTTCAACTTTTACATTATCTAAAATTGCAGTAATAATAGCTTCTGTATCCGAATCATCCGCTTCCGCTTTTAGCTTTTCAACAACAACCTTAATTGTTCCTTTAAAACCATCTCGATCCAAATTGAAATACATATTGTACGTTACATAATCATCATAAGAATAATCCGAAATCTTATTTACACCTGTATAGTTTCCAACCTGATAAGGCTTATAAAGCTTACTCTCATCTTCCTCACCTTTATTGAAGGTTTCAGCCACTTCATCCGCTGTCGCATCTGCATTTGCTTCAACTGCCGCAATCTTTTTCGTATCGGCTTCTTTATTTTCAAAGCTATAGCGAATAAAGGAATCATTGACAATCTCTCCTGTAACCTCTACACCATCTGCTGGCGTATAAATCGTTGTGAAATCTTTAGGCATTGTGATGATGATCTCATACTTCTTGTTGTAGTTTTTGCTCACCACAAAATCCGTTGTTTTCTCTTCCTTCTTTTCCTCTTTCTTTTCTTCCTTTTTAGCTTCGACAACCTTTGTATCTTCCTTTTTAGGCTCTGGATCATTCGATGAACAAGCAGCTAAACTCAAGCCCATTCCGATTACTAATAAGCTCTTCACAAAGTTTGTGTTCATGACTACTTAACCTCAACTTTCATATTGCCCAAAATAGCTTTCATCGCTACTTCCATATCCGCAGTATCCGAATCATTGAATTGTTCAACCGTTACAGACATCACTACAGCAGAACCATCCACACTTTCAAAATCCAACAACAAGTTATCTTTACATTTGAAACTAGGATTTTCACTTGTAGTCACTTGTCTAAAACCATTGAAATCACCACCGTGCTAGGCTTATATTGTTTCGACTCATCATCCTTAAATCCTTCATTAATACGATTCGCATAGGCTTCTGCACTCTCAGCACCGATTGGCTTTACATAAATAGCCATTTTAAAATCACCAAATTCATCTTCAAGCGTATATGTGATTTGTTGCTCACTTACTTCTGTTTTTACTTCTAAACCATCTCTACTTGGTGTATAGAATGAAGTAAGCTGTGGAATTGTGACTGTATATGTCTTACTCGAAATTTCTCTTACTAATACAGCATCTGTACTTTCTTCCTTTTTTTCCTCTTTCTTTTCTTCTTTCTTTTCTTCTTTCTTCTCTTCCTTCTTTTCAACAACCTTTGTATCTTCCGGCTTTTCACTTGAACAAGCTGTTAATCCAAAAAACATACTTAGTGCTAGTGCACTCGCAAACAATTTTTTATTATTCATATTGATACTCCAATTCTAATTTGTCATGATCAAACAAATTTTTGATCTCTAATTTTTCATATAACGGCATTACTTTACAATACGATAAGACTTGTTGATTATAGTCATCATATCCATACACAAATCCATCTTCTTCCATACCTACACTAAACAATAGGCCAGAATGCGAATTTTCTTGATCCTGCATTGCATACAAACCATTCTCATCGATTTGAAGTGTTACACTCTCATTTGTATACGTACCCTCAAGACTTTTAAACGGCTGATTTCTCAATGCATCAAATAAATCAATCAACTGATCCTTTTCTGTCAGTGCCTGCCCACTACGAAGGCTTTTTACTTTATCTAACCCATATAATGGTCCTTGACTACAAACACGCTCAATCGGCAAACCATCCTCAATCGCAATCACTTCCACCAAACCATTTGTCGTTAGCGCAAAACCATAAGTGACACCAGGACCTATTTCATACACATGAACTTGTTTATACTCATTAAAACAACCATGCACCTCATACGTTTTATCCGTTCCACTATAGTAAAGCGATAGCTTATTATTCTTTAATGTCATAGTCATCTGGTCAAACGTGGAAGAATCTTCTATCTTATAAGACTTCTTGCGACTTGGCCTATACAAAACCATCTTTGTTCCAGAGCCAAAATTTGTGGCGACAGGAATCAATACATTCAATTTCCCTTTGTGGTAAAACACATCCAGATTTGAAGGCAACAAACCAATTGTTTGAGCTCTTAATTCCTTTACATTGTCATAATATTCATTGGCATATTCCTGATCAAAAGCCTGTGCAGCCCATACCTTCATATCTTTTTGACTGATTTTATATTTCTTATACAACTTTTTATTCGAAACACGCTTCTTCGTTTTAGAATCAAAATGATACACCTTATACCTAGGATATTCCGTCTCTACTTCTTCCTTAATAACTAAACTCAATAGATTTGAATGTGTATACACATCATAACTAACCTTTGTGTACGGCAATGTATACCCTTCTTCTTTTGCCTCATCTAAAGAATCTACCAAATCCTTGTATTCATTTTTGATTGTCTGATTCAATTTCTTTGCGCTCTTTGAATCACAATGAATATAAGGTAAGGAAATGTCGTACTTACCAACATTTTCCCCATGCATCCTTATATTCTTCATGAATATTGTAGAAATCTGAAATATATACCTCTTCATTAGGTTGTGATTTACAACCTGTAAACATTAGATTCAAACTAAGAAACAAGACCGAACAAAAATTTAGTCCAGATCATAGTTCGCAAGAGCTTGATCGCTG
>ENA-OQAN01001335-OQAN01001335.1-human-gut-metagenome-genome-assembly--contig:-NODE-1335-length-10950-cov-1.497644_pt1 | contig 10950 bp, 15 predicted proteins | sample MGYA00242735_ERZ504527 | MGnify/ENA primary metagenome ERZ504527 (study PRJEB26092, sample SAMD00036230) | human gut metagenome | host: Homo sapiens | study: EMG produced TPA metagenomics assembly of...
TAAAGCCCGGTCGTTTCCTCCACAAAGCACATCAGGGAATACCCCCCATTTACAAGGAATCTCGTATGGACCTCCCGTACAACCTAATTCCGGATAGGAAACCAAAGCTCCCATCATATGTCCCGGAAGGTCAACTTCGGGAATTACAGTAATAAAACGGTCAGCGGCATACTTGACAATCTCTTTTGCTTCTTCCTGTGTATAAAAACCGCTATGAGGAGTTTCATCATAGGTCTGGGTTTCACGGTCAATCAACGTACGTGGACGTATCGAACCTATTTCCGTAAGTTTGGGATATTTCTTGATTTCAATTCTCCAACCTTGGTCTTCAGTCAGATGCCAATGAAAATAATTGATATTGTGCAATGCCAGCATATCAATGATTTGTTTCAGGTAAGAAACCGGGAAATAATGGCGCCCCACGTCTACCATAAAACCGCGATAACCGAAACGAGGATAGTCATTAACAGGTTCCCACCGGGATGGCATGCGGATTACCTGTTTGTTTTTGGTCAATGGCAAAGCTTATAGAGCGTTTGCATTCCATAAAAGACCCCAGACTCACTTCCTCCATTCAAATGAATGTTTTCAGAAGTTACCTCCAGTTGATACCCCTCTTTGTTGGTAATGGAACTGTCAACCGCCAAGATTATGGAATTCTTCTTTGCGGCTTCAGTTGTTGTCCGGACGGTAATTCCCGTAGCCTCTTTAATATAGGAAGCTAAAAATTCTGCCGTCCGTTGCAACTTTTCATTGCCTTCCGGATAGACAATACCGGTTTGCGGATTAATAACAAAAGGGTGGGCTTGAATGTCTTGACTTACTTCTTGGGGCTGCGGAATGACATTCAGGTTTCCGATTTCTGTTTTTGTAGGAGAACATGCGGACAGACCAAATACCATCCACATTCCCACTCCTGCCCATTGCATCAGTTGTTTTTTTCATAGTGGAAAATTTATAATTACAAGGGCAAAGATACAAAATCCGATCTTATTTGCCAGTATGCCTTAACCGAATCTTGCTTTTTTTCAGCAATGTTTTTCCTCCTATAATTAGAGTTACGGCAGTAATCACCATCAAAATGCCCAGAATAATGCGCGGTGTCAGCTGCTCTCCAAAAATCAGTACTCCGAAGAATAAAGCTGTAACAGGCTCCAAAGCACCTAGAATAGCAGTGGGTGTGGAGCCAATGTAGTGTATGGCCTTTGTCATAGTCACCAACGAAATAACAGTAGGAAAAACAGCCAGTGAAATTGCGTTTACCCATAACAAGGGTGTAGGGATAAGCTGCAATCCCGTACAGAACTTCAATCGCACCACATAAACAGACAGACCGAAAAAGCAGGACATAGAAAGTAAGCTTGGCTATAGGCATATCCTTCAGGAAGAACGGTTTACGCCAACTATATAGATAGCATAAGCTAAGGATGATAAAAAGACAAAAGTAATCCCGACCAAGCTGAGTGTCTGTCCTCCCGGACTTTACAAAGCAAGGAAATTCCCACAAAGGCCAGCGCTATGGAAAACATAGTGACCGGCGATACTTTTTCCTTAAATACTACAGCCATAATAATAGCTACCAGTACCGGGTAGACAAACAATATGGTGGATGCGATACCGGCATCCATGTAGTTATAACTCATAAAGAGAAACAGGGAAGAGAATGAGAACAGCAACCCCATGATGCAAAGTGGCAGCACATCCGCTTTCTTAATGGCAAAAGATTGTTTCTGCATCTTCATCATGATACCTAGTACAACTATAGCCAGTGCATAGCGATAAAATAATACCGAGTCTACGCTCATTCCTGCACTATAAAGAGGAAGGGTGAACAGTGGGTTCATGCCGTAGCTGGCTGCTGCGATTGCCCCAAGGAGAAATCCTTTAGTCTTGTTGTTAATCATCGTTTTTATTACACGCTTTAAAATCGGCGCGAAATTAGATATTTGTTAGCAATAAACAAAGGAAAAGTGCTTTATTCTTTCAATCTAACATCTATTTATTTAGATTATACCTAATCAACAAATATAAAAGAATTTATATCACCTGTAGCTGCTGAAAAAATTATATGAAATGAACGGACACGGACAGAGAGGGAAAATGCAGGTTTGTTTTTCTGTCCGTGTTCTATATTGATCAGCTCAGTTTATGAATAACCAATCCCGAACGAAGTTTCGGTTCAAACCAAGTTGTTTGGGCGGCATAATATTACCGGTATCGGCAATATCCATTAATTGTTTCATAGAAACAGGATAAAGGCCAAAGCCACTTTCATTTCACCGCTGTCCACACGCTTCTTTAATTCCTCCAAGCCACGGATACCACCTACAAAGTCAATCCGTTTGTCGGAACGAAGATCCTTGATTCCCAATATTTCATCCAATATCAAGTTGGAAGAAATAGTCACGTCTAATACTCCGATAGGATCATTGTCATCGTATGTGCCCGGTTTTGCTGTCAAGCTGTACCATTTACCGTCCAGATAGAGAGAGAAATTGTGAAGAGCCTGCGGTTTATAAACCTTAATGCCTTTCTCTTCTACTACAAAATTCTTGCTGACAGCGGTCAGGAATTGTTCCGGAGACAGCCCGTTCAAGTCTTTTACAACACGATTGTAATCAATAATAGTCAGCTGGTTGGCCGGGAAACATACAGCCATAAAGTAATTGTATTCCTCATTTCCCTGATGGTTTGCATTTTGCTGCGCTTTTTCGGCACCTACCAAGGCGGCAGCAGCCGAGCGATGATGGCCATCGGCAATATAAAGAGCCGGCATAGCTTTGAAAGCTTTTGTGATAGCTGTTATATCTTCTTCTTTGTCGATCACCCAGAATGAATGTCCGAAACCGTCACCCGGAGCGATAAAATCATATTCCGGCTGTTGTGAAGTATATTTCTTAACGATAGCATCTAATTCCGCATTATCCGGGTAAGCAAAGAATACCGGTTCTATATTGGCATTATTTACGCGGACATGTTTCATGCGGTCTTCCTCCTTATCACGACGGGTCAGTTCATGTTTTTGATGACCCCGTTCATATAATCGGGAACATACGCTCCTACCACCAACATATTGGGTTTTGCCATTCATGGTTTGTGCATTATACATAATAATTTTCTTTTCCGTCTTGCACCAACCAGCCTTGTCCTGAAACATCTGGAAATTTTCGGCAGCCTTCTCATATACTTTAGGATCGTGTTCGTCTGTTCCGGCAGGGAAATCAATTTCCGGTTTAATAATATGATAAAGTGACTTTTCATTACCTTTCGCTTCCTCACGTGCTTCTTCAGAATTCAGTACGTCGTATGGGCGTGAAGCTACTTGTTCTACCAATTCTTTCGGAGGGCGGATGCCTTTGAAGGGTTTTATTATTGCCATAAAAATAAAGGTATTAGATTTTACTTGCAGGGGCGAATTGCATTCGCCCGAAAACATAAGCTATATGCATTCGGTCGGATTCAATCCGCCCCTGCGGTTATTGGATTACTTATTTACTCTGAACTTTTCACAACCATCTTTCAGGAAGCCTACAATTTGTTCTGGCGGCAGCAATACCTGCGTTGATATTTGCTTTCAGCCGTCTGGGCTCCCATCTTTTTCGGTGTAGAGAAATAGCGGCCGGCAAATTTTTCTGAGAACTCAGCATGGCAACCGGCATGATATCAGTAACATACTTTAAGTCGGTGCGTTCTTCCATCAGTTTGATTAATTCCGCTTCATTGATCACTTCCTTACGGGCAGTATTTACCAATACTCCTCCTTTAGGCATCTTGTTAACCAATTCGTAGTTGATGGAATTTTTAGTTTCAGCCGTAGCAGGAATATGCAGGGACACTACATTACAAGCAGCATACAGTTCCTCAGCAGAAGAAACAGCTTTCACACCATCTTTTTCAATTACTTCTTTCGGGCAGAAAGCGTCAAAAGCATAAATATCCATGCCAAAACCTTTAGCAATACGAGCCACATTGCGACCTACATTACCGTATGCATGGATACCTAACTTCTTGCCCATCAGTTCAGTACCCGAAGTCCCGTTATAGAAATTGCGGACAGCCATCACCATCATGCCAAAAGCCAGTTCGGCTACTGCATTGGAATTCTGTCCCGGAGTATTCATAACACATACATTGTGTGCCGTAGCAGCCGCCAAATCCACGTTATCATAACCTGCTCCTGCACGTACTACGATTTTCAGTTCTTTTGCCGCATCCAATACTTCGGCATCAATAATATCACTTCGGATAATGATGGCGTTAACGTCCTTTACAGCTTCCAGTAATTTGGCTTTTTCACCATATTTTTCCAGCAATACAAGTTCATAACCTGCTGCTTCTATTTCTTTACGGATACCGTCTACTGCAACTTTTGCAAACGGCTTGTCTGTTGCTACTAATACTTCATGGTCTTATTGTATTAAAAAGATTCACCACAGATTAGCACGGATTATCACAGATCCCATTTATTGTTCCTATCTGTGTAATTCGTATAATCTGTGGTGAACATAATTATTAATGAAGTTTCTCAAATTCCTGCATGCAGTCAATCAAAGCCTGAACGCTTTCCTTCGGCATGGCGTTGTAGCAAGATGCACGGAAACCACCTACAGAACGGTGTCCCTTAATACCCACCATACCTCTTTCTGTGGCAAATTTCATGAAATCGGCTTCCAACTCTTTGTATTCGTCATTCATCACAAAGCAAATGTTCATATAAGAACGGTCGGCTTTATCCGTTACTGTGCCACGGAACATTTTGTTACGGTCTATTTCAGCATACAACATGTCTGCTTTCTCTTTAGCACGTTTCTGCATTTCTGCTACACCACCGTTAGCTTTTATCCAGCGTAAAGTCTGCAAAGCGGCATAAATAGGAAGTACAGGAGGTGTGTTGAACATAGAGCCGCCGTCAATGTGAGTCTGATAATTCAGCATAGTAGGGATATAGCGTGATACCTTGCCCACAGCATCGTTCTTTACAATAACGAAAGTAACACCGGCTGGAGCCAAATTCTTCTGCGCACCGCCATAGATACAAATATATCTAGAAACGTCAATAGGACGAGAGAAAATATCAGATGACATATCAGCAATCATAGGAACCGGAGAATCCAGGTCTTCATGAAGTTCTGTTCCATAGATTGTGTTATTAGTTGTGACGTGGAAATAATCTGCATCAGCGGGAACCGTATAATCTTTGGGAATATAGGTATAAGGTCGCTTCAGCGGAAGATGCTACTTCTACTACCTCACCGAAAGCCTTGGCTTCTTTCATCGCTTTCTTAGCCCATACGCCTGTATTCAGGTAAGCAGCTTTTTTTTCGAGGAAATTGAAAGGTATCATACAGAATTCCAAGCTGGCTCCACCTCCCAAGAATAGTACCGAGTACCCTTCCGGGATGTTCAACAGTTCCTTAAACAAAGCAACAGCTTCGTCTACTACAGGCTGAAAATCTTTAGCACGGTGACTGATTTCCATGATGGAAAGACCAGAACCATTAAAATCAAGAACGGCTTGTGCTGTTTTCTCAATTACCTCGCGAGGCAAGATAGATGGTCCCGCATTGAAATTATGCTTTTTCATTTGAAGTTTGTTTTGGTTATACAATTTGTTTATATCTTACATTGGGCGAAATTACACATTATTTTCAGTTTTCCAAAAAAATCGCTAATAAATTTACGAATTTCCGCATAATTTTCTTTCAAATTAGTTAAATCTGAATTTTATGCTTTCATTTTGTAACTACATCCCTAGTAAACAATGATCTAAAGCATAAAAAAAATATCTTTTTGAATTATTCTTTAATCATTTCATTTCGAGAATTGACAAATTGTCATTATTTGGCTTCTTCAATAAGTGTTTTTATGCCCTTTATCTTCTCGTTTCGTATTAAATTCAAAGTTTGTTTTATCTTTTTGCGAGATACGGCTGCAAAAGAATAGTGGTCCTTTACATCAATCCGTCCTATTTCGTCTTTATTCAAGTTACCTTTTTTAAAGAGAAAGCCCACAATATCTATCTTATTGATTTTATCTTTTTTGCCTTTCCCTATATATAATGTTACGTATTCGGGCAAGGACGGCTTGGGAGGCACTTGGGGCAATATGAATTCTTCCGGCTCATCGGCTATATATCCGGGCAGTGTTTCTTCAGCATGAAGAATAACGTATGAATTTCCTTCGGCTTCCCAACGGGCGGTACGTCCGTTACGATGGATATAACCGTCCTCATTGGCAGGTAGATGATAATGTACCACGTTCTCTATTTCGGGGATATCCAGTCCGCGAGCGGCCAGATCGGTAGAAATAAGCACATGGCAACTTCCGTTGCGGAATTTATATAGGGAGCGTTCACGGTCATCCTGTTCCATGCCGCCATGAAAAATGCCACATTGAAACTTCTTGGATTGAAGATACTTTCCTACCCTTTCCACACTTCACGGTGATTACAGAAAACCAATGTCGATTGGCTTCCCAAGGTACAAAGTAGTTTATACAAGGTTTCAAGTTTGTCTTTTTCCGGAGATAGTACCTTATATAAATGCAGTCGCTGGGTAAGCTGCTCTTCCGGATTTAAAAAATTCAATTTAATGGTCTTGTTCAGCCCGTAAACTGCGGAATCTCTTCCGCATCGGTGGCCGACAACAGAAAACGGCGTTGCAGACCGGGTAACTGTCCTATGACAGTCGCCATCTCTTCCTGAAAACCGAATTCCAGACATTTATCAAATTCATCTATTATCAAAATGGAAACCGTGTCTGCATCAAAATTCTGTTTGGAAAGATGGTCATTCATACGGCCCGGTGTACCGATGATAACTGATGGCTGCACCCCTTTGATGGTACGGTGCTCTTCCATGGCAGGTCGTCCACCATAGCAACTTACAGCCTTGAATGGCGTATTCATGGATTTGAATACCTGATCTATTTGTAAAGCCAGCTCCCGGGAAGGAACCAGCACTATAGCCTGTACGCCTGTTATACCAGGCTTCAAACTCTGCACCAAAGGCAACAGATAAGCTAACGTCTTGCCGGATCCCGTAGGAGACAATAATATTAAGTCTTTTCCCTCTTTCCAAGCATCAATGGACGCCTCTTGCATCGGGTTCAGTCGCTCAATTTTCAAATTGGCTAGTATGTTCTCTATCATATTTATTTTCGTTTTATACAAAAGTAAAGAAAAAGCCCGATAAAAGTTCACTTTTACCGGGCTTATTTTCATTATTAATAAAAGGAGATCCTGATATTATCCTCCGAAGTTATCGTACATGATAGAAGAAGGTTCAACACCCAGACTATCCAGCATCTTAACGACTGCATTAGACATCGGACCGGGACCACACATGTAGTATTCAATATCTTCGGGAGCTTCGTGATCCTTCAGATAAGTTTCATACATCACATTGTGAACGAAACCTGCGGTATACTTCACGCCTGCTGCATCGGCTGCGGGATCCGGACGGTCCAAAGCCAGATGGAAGTGGAAATTCGGGAAGTCTTTTTCCAATTGCTGGAAATCTTGCAGATAGAATACTTCATTCAATGCACGCGCACCATAGAAATAGTGAAGTTCACGGTCGGTAGTGTGCAGTGTCTTGGTCATGTGCATAATCTGCGCACGCAATGGAGCCATACCGGCACCACCACCTACCCAAATCATTTCCTTCTTAGATCGAAGATCGGGTGGAAGTCTCCGTAAGGACCACTCATCGTTACCTTGTCACCCGGTTTCAGCGTGAAAATGTAAGATGAAGCGATACCCGGATTCACATCCATAAAGCCGGGACCCTGATCTTTCGGTTTGAACGGAGGAGTAGCGATACGTACTGTCAGCATGATACGGTCGCCCTCGGCAGGATAGTTGGCCATAGAGTAAGCACGGATTGTTTCTTCCGTATTCTTGCATTTCAAGCCGAACAGGCCGAATTTTTCCCATGCGGGCAGATACTCCGGACCGATAAGGTCTTTGTCAATATCCTTGTTGTAGTCCATTTCAAATTTAGGAATCTTAATCTGGGCGTATGAACCGGAACAAAGTCCATGTGTTCACCTTTCGGCAAAGCCACAATAAACTCTTTGATGAAAGTGGCAACGTTCTTGTTGCTGATTACTTCGCATTCCCATTCCTTAACACCCATTACAGATTCATCAATCTTGATGCCCAGGTCTCCTTTTACTTTCACCTGGCAACCCAGACGCCAATGATCCTGTTGTTGTTTACGGCTGAAATGTCCTTTTTCAGAAGGAAGAATCTCACCACCGCCTTCTACAACCTGGCATTTACATTGACCGCAAGAACCTTTACCACCACAAGCCGATGACAGGTATATACCATTAACAGACAGGGTGTTCAGCAAAGTTGAACCTTGTTCTACTTCCAGTTCTTTCTCTCCATTGATAGTTATCTTTACTTTGCCGCTCGGAGTAAGATACTGCTTAGCTACCAGCAAAATAACAACGAGCAGAAGGATAATTCCAAGGAATACTCCAATACTAGCTAATATTAAATTCATATCCATTGTCTTATTCCTTTCCTTTTAGATTTTCAAACCAGAGAAACACATAAATGCCATTGCCATCAAACCTACAGTGATGAAAGTGATACCAGACCTTTCAAAGGAGCGGGAACATCAGAGTAAGCCATTTTTTCACGGATAGCAGCCAGACCGATAATAGCCAGTGCCCAACCGATACCTGAGCCCAAAGCGTAAGTTGTTGCCTCGCCAATGTTGATGAAATGACGTTGCTGCATAAACAGTGAAGCACCCATGATAGCACAGTTTACAGCAATCAGCGGAAGGAAGATACCCAATGAAGCATAGAGTGACGGGCTGAAACGTTCAACCGCCATTTCCACCAACTGAACGATACCGGCGATAACGGCAATAAACAGGATAAAGCTCAAGAAACTGAGGTCTACTCCTTCTACCAGCGCATTAGGTGCCAGTACGTAATTTTCCAGCATATAGTTCACCGGCAAAGTTACAATCAACACGAAAGTAACGGCTGCACCCAGACCTACGGCTGTCTTTACGTTCTTCGATACTGCCAGGTAAGAACACATCCCCAGGAAGTATGCGAAAATCATATTGTCCACAAAGATGGACTTTACAAACAAACTTAAATATTCCATATTCTTTTCGTTTTATAGCGGGGATTAATTATTACTTTCCTGCAATTCTTTGTGTTTTGCACGTTGGTACCAGATGATACAAGCGCAGATAATCAACGCCATAGGAGGCATCAACATCAAGCCGTTGTTCAAGTAGCCCAAGTCATAAACAGCCTGCGGGATAACTTGGAAGCCGAACAGTGTACCTGCACCCAGCAGTTCACGGAAGAATGCCACGATAATCAGGATTTTGGCATAACCCAATCCGTTACCGATACCATCCAGGATGATTCCCAAGGACCGTTCATCATAGCAAACGCTTCCAGACGTCCCATCAGGATACAGTTTGTAATAATCAAACCTACATATACAGAAAGCTGTACGCTTACATCGTATGCGAATGCTTTCAAAATTTCACTAACGATAGTCACCAATGCAGCAACAACCACCAACTGAACGATGATACGGATACGGTTGGGAATGGTGTTACGCAACAAGGAGATAACGAAGTTTGAGAAGGCTGTAATAATGGTTACAGAAAGCCCCATTACGATAGCCGGTTCCAACTGAGCCGTTACAGCCAGTGCAGAACAGATACCGAGCACCTGTACGGTGACAGGGTTATTCAAACCCAGCGGGGTTAAAAGAACTTCTCTATTCTTTTTAGAAAATAATGCGCTCATATTCTATTTACCCTCCTCTTATTTATTAGTTAAAAATGAATTGTACATGCTCAGGCAATCCTTAATCATCGCATCTACACCCTTAGAAGTGATAGTACCTCCTGAGATACCGTCTACCTGATAGTCAGGTTTTGCCACCTTGCCATGTTTCTCAACGCCTAAAGCTACAATACCGTTTTCCAACACATGTTTGCCAAGGAATTGGTCTTGAAACTTAACTGTCGTGATTTCCGCACCCAGACCCGGAGTCTCACCGGCGTGTGAGAAATAAACGCCATATACGGTGTCTTTATCTTGGTCTAATGCAATGTATCCCCATACAGGACCCCAAAGTCCGGCACCGTAAACAGGAAGGATGTATTTGGTCTGACCATCTACATTACATTCGAAAACGTGCAGACGGTTGTTTGCTATTTCACCCTTATAAGAAGTCTGGAACGCTCCGTCGTTAGGAGCCAATGTTCCGTCCGGCTGAACCAGCATGTCCTTAATCTCATATTTTGTAAATTCTGCATCGACATCCTTTACATCATAAACGTTCAGAGCAGCCAGAATTTGTTTCTTGGTGTCCATTTCCACGTTCTTATACTGTGTTTCTTTCAAAGAAGAAGAAACGAATGCCAGCAGGAATGCTACGACAACAACCATTATCGAAGCATAGATGATAGTATAACTATTACTATTGGTATTCATAATGTCCGATATTTTAGTTGTTAGTTGATTTTAATCTGTTTTCGCGGGCTGTGATGTTCTTCTGTACGATACAGTAGTCAATCAGCGGAGCAAGATGTTCATCAGCAGGATGGCAAGCATCATACCTTCAGGATAACCCGGATTCAACACACGGATTACAATGGCCATCACACCGATCAGGAAACCATAGATAAACTTACCTTTTCCGTACGTGCGGAAGTTACAGGGTCGGTAGCCATGAACACAGCACCGAAGCAGAAACCGCCCAGCACGAGGTGTTCGTACCAAGGCATCTGTGCCATCGGAGTGTCGGGACCGATTGCATTGACACCCATGCCATGAAGGCACCGCCTACGAATACGGAGAACATCGTTTTCCAGCTTGCAATGCCCGTCCACAACAGCAGAATGGCACCCAGAGCGATGGCGATAACGCTTGTCTCACCGATAGAACCCGGAATAAG
>ENA-OQAN01001336-OQAN01001336.1-human-gut-metagenome-genome-assembly--contig:-NODE-1336-length-10945-cov-3.241357_pt1 | contig 10945 bp, 13 predicted proteins | sample MGYA00242735_ERZ504527 | MGnify/ENA primary metagenome ERZ504527 (study PRJEB26092, sample SAMD00036230) | human gut metagenome | host: Homo sapiens | study: EMG produced TPA metagenomics assembly of...
GTAGATCTTGACAAGGTTCCGAAGAAATATGCAGGTCTTGACGGAACTGAGATCGCAATCTCCGAATCTCAGGAACGTATGGCTGTAGTAGTTGACCCGAAAGATGTAGATACTTTCCTTGGCTATGCAAATGAAGAGAACCTGGAGGCAATTCCGGTTGCAGTTGTAACGGAGGATCCTCGTCTGGTACTTGTATGGAGAGGAAAAGAAATCGTAAATATTTCCCGTGCATTCCTTGACACTAACGGTGCACATCAGGAGACACATGTAGAAGTAGAAATCCCTAACAAAGAAGGCAACCTCTTTGAAGAGCCGCCCGGATGTAGCTGATGTAAAAGCTAAATGGATGGAAACTCTGGCAGACTTAAATGTATGCTCCAGAAGGGACTTGTGGAAATGTTCGATGGTTCTATCGGAGCAGGCAGTGTATTTATGCCATACGGTGGTAAATATCAGCTCACAGAGACTCAGTCCATGGTAGCAAAGGTTCCGGTACAGAATGGTAAAACCGATACTGTAACCATGATGAGCTATGGCTTTGATCCGTATTTATCTTCCTGGAGCCCATATCACGGAGCTGCTTATGCAGTGACAGAGTCCGTTGCAAGAATCGTGGCTACAGGTGGTGACTATAAGAAAATCCGTTTCACATTCCAGGAATACTTCCGTCGTATGACAGAAGATCCTAAGAGATGGAGCCAGCCTTTCGCAGCACTTCTCGGTGCTTATGCAGCACAGATGGGATTTGGACTTCCATCTATCGGTGGTAAGGACAGTATGTCCGGTACATTTAATGATATTGATGTACCTCCAACACTGGTATCTTTTGCAGTTGACGTTGCGAAGATCCAGGATGTGATCACACCGGAATTAAAGAAAGCAGGAAACAAACTGGTATGGCTTCGTGCACCGAAGGATCAGTATGATCTGCCGGATTATGCAGGAATCATGGATCAGTATGAAAAACTTCACAAAGATATGCAGGATGGCAAAGTTGTTTCTGCTTATGCACTTGACCGTCATGGTATCGCAGCAGCAGTTGCGAAGATGGCATTTGGTAACGGCATGGGCGTGAAGATCGAGCATAATCTTGACCCGAGAGATTTCTTTGCACCTGGATTTGGCGATATTATCCTGGAAGTTCCGGATGGTAAGGTTGGTGAGCTTTCCATCACTTATACAGTGATCGGTGAAGTAACTGCTGACGGTAACTTCTCCTATGGAAATACAGTGATCACTGTAGACGAAGCTGAAAATGCATGGAAAGGTACTCTGGAAAAAGTATTTAAGACAGTTTCTTCTGAGAATGATAAAGAGGCAGCTGACAGAGATGAGAAGCTTTATCGTGCAGACAGCATCTATGTATGCAAGAACAAAGTTGCAAAACCTCGTGTATTTATTCCTGTATTCCCTGGAACAAACTGCGAGTATGACAGCACACGTGCATTCGAGCGTGCAGGTGCAGAGGTGGATGTAAAAGTATTCAAGAACCTGACTGCTGAAGATATCCATGACTCTGTAGAGCTTTTTGAGAAAGCAATCGATCAGGCACAGATCATCATGTTCCCGGGCGGATTCTCCGCAGGTGACGAACCGGATGGTTCTGCGAAATTCTTTGCAACTGCATTCCAGAATGCGAAGATCAAAGAAGCTGTTATGAAACTGATCAATGAGCGTGACGGTCTTGCACTTGGTATCTGCAATGGTTTCCAGGCGCTGATCAAACTTGGTCTTGTACCGTATGGCGAAATCTGCGGACAGAAGGCAGATTCTCCGACACTGACATTCAATACCATTGGACGTCATATTTCCAAGATGGTTTATACAAAAGTTGTAAGTAATAAATCTCCATGGCTGCAGAAAGCACAGCTTGGTGGTGTTTACTGTAACCCGGCTTCACATGGTGAGGGTCGTTTTGTTGCAAATGACGAGTGGCTTGAGAAACTGTTTGCAAATGGACAGGTTGCAACTCAGTATGTGACTCCGGACGGACAGCTTAGCGTTGATGAAGAATGGAATGTCAATGGTTCTTATATGAACATTGAAGGTATTACCAGCCGGATGGACGTATCCTTGGTAAGATGGCACATAGCGAACGCCGCGGGGACGGAGTTGCCATTAATATCTATGGAGAGCAGGATATTAAAATATTCGAGTCTGGTGTGGAATATTTTAAGTAAAATAGGGGAAAACTTTCCAGACGGAAGGTTCCCAGAGGAAGGACAGAAAGCGCTGTCCCTCCTCTGGACTCCACCCTTGCGCTTTCTTTTTAGGAGCGCCGGGATTGTGGTGTGGAGGAGTGTATTAACTTTGCGTATTCGCCTGGTTGGGTAGCGCCCTTTTTTGAGTGTGAAGGTCGCCACTCAAGTTTGACACCAAAACTAACGGGAAGCCAGTAAAATCAAGGCTTCCCGTATTTTGTCTGCATGTGGTATATTCGTCCGATTTAGACATGAGAAAAATTTTTTTAATATTTTAGCAATCTGCGCATCTGCTCTTGGGTACGGTATTTATGGTTTAATTCCAGATTGAAAACATGTCCGATTTCTGTTGGAAGACTTTTAGGTGTTATTAGTGCCAGAAATAGGTAATGGGAAGTTATTTAGAGTAAAATAAAAATTGTAAAAAGTAAAAAAGAAAGGATAAAAAATGAGAAAAAAGATTCTGAAAGTGTTTTTTGTGATATTGACAGGTATCACGGTGACCCTGACAGGATGTGAATTGTCAGGAAGCAACGAATCCGCGCAAACGGAAAGCGAAAGTGGTAAGGATGCTGTAAAGTTTATTCCAAATCTTACTACGGCTGTTACCAGGAAGCCAACGCCCACAGCTGTGGCAGCAAATCCAGGAGACAGTGTGCAGAATCAACAGTCTGGAAATAACGCAGAAGCGGAAATTTACCAAAGCCAGGGAGATCCCGCAGATCAGGAATCTGCACAGGAAGAAACTTATGATATCCAATATATCACTGGTAATATTCTGTATTCCGATGAAAATACGATAACAGTAGAAGTGGGCGAATCAGGAAATTATTATAATATGGTTTTTAATATAGAAAACGCCGTCCTGAATATAGCTAATGGGAGTGCTGTACGATCCGGACTGAATGTTGACCTGGAGTATTATAGTCAGAATAACGTTAATATAGTAATCATGCTTACGAGTGATGGGGAGGAATATTTACCTTCCAGTACATTAGAGGAAGCGCAGAAAATGACCGACGAATATGTACCTGATGTGAGTGAATCGGAAAACGAAGATTTTGAAGATACCTCTCCCAGTGAATATTAGATTTTCTCGCATTTTCTCGGAAAAGGCACTGCATATGCAGCGCCTTTTTCTCAGGTGCGCTCGTCAGGCGCATGTTCAAAAATCGTTAAACACCTGCAAGCTTTGCAAAAGTATCTCTTCCCGCAATTCCATCCGCAGTTAATCTCTTAGAAGTCTGGAATTTTTCACACCTTGCTTTGTGGCGGCTCCAAAGGCATTATCAATCCCGTTATTCAGGTAATACCATGAGCATAAAGACCAATCTGCAGAACTCCGACATAAAGGTTATTGGCCCCTTCTGAAAGCACATGAGCAGCACAGGCATTGGATGTGTTTGTTCCCCAGATGCCATCGGTTGTAAGGCCAGTGCCGTATACGGAATTAAGTGCAGTCTGGATTGCTTTAATATATGCTTTCTGACTCGCAGATCCCCAGATACCGTCTACAGTCAATCCGGCTTTGAACTTTGAGTTCAATGCAGTCTGAGCTGTTTTAACTGCGGAGGAACCTGTGGAAGCAGTTCCTTTGCCTACATAATCCTGATGCATATAACCGATTCCGATTCCAGACACTTTCACATGAACCCATACACCAGAGTTGGTTCCATCTAGCTCAAGGCTGGTTCCCTTTGATACCGTACCCATGATGGCTCCGCCTGGCGTCTGACGTACATAAACGCCATCTCCAGTACATACCCCAGTGCTTTTCGTTGTCCAGGTAGAAGGAGTTGTTGTTTCGCCAGAGTTATTAATGGAATTAATAATACTATAATCCGGCCTGGCGAATCTTGTACCGGAGGACGCACTCAATGTACGGTTTCTCTGATATACGCCGATCCCTTCAGCTACCACACCGGAACCGTCATTTGTATTGCCTTCAATGGTAGTATAAGAATTACCACTAACAGCAATAACAAGTCCAGTATGATTAAATACCGACCCATTATGATACATTACGATGTCTCCAGCTTTCGGCGTAGAATAATTGGTAAATTTGGTTGAAATGTTTGGAACACTTATATACGGCCAATGCTTTAATAATTCCGAAGCCTTCGACTTGTTAAAGGCTTTCATAAATACCCAGCTTATAAAGCAGGCACACCATGCCTGACCCTGGTATTCTGGTGCAACATCCCGCCAATACTTTGTATAATTAGCGGTTCCTGCATTTGCGGTCTTGCTGTCAAGATTTGCATTCGATGCTTTCTCACGATAACCGATTTCTGCTTTTGCAATATTTATCGCTGCCTGAATTGCATCGGATGCTGTCACCTTATAATTAGTGATATAGGTCTTTAATGCATTATATACCATTTTCTGTCGGCTCTTATATGCTCCGACCTGATTTCCGGTATCTGTCTGGCAGGCAGTATAAAGATGATCCAGTGTGTAAGGCTTTGTAGTCTTGGCAAGAATCCTTTTCACCGCAGAAAGTCCACCCTGATGGCGAAAATTTGCACACATCATTTTGGCATCCATTGCTGTAACGCCCAGAGAAGCTGCTTCCTTCACATAAGTTTCCATCTGTCCATCCATAAGCTGATCCTGGCAGCGATGACCAACTGTTGAATTGATAATATGTACAATTGCCTTCGCTTTTGCCGAGGTTTTTGAGAGCTGATAGTTTGACCAGTCTGTTTTATTAAGATCCGCCGCGACACCGGCCGTATCATACTTGCTGAAAGTTGCGGCATCAGTAGTTTTAATCTTAAGAAGAAGTGTACGAGCCTCATTGCCATACCACTGTCCGGCACCGATTGTGATCGCATGTTCCGCAGAACTGTTGGTATATGCTTCCGTAAAATCAGCATAGTCCTTTTGTCCATATACTTGTCCGCCAGTTTCCACTGCATAAATAATATTTCGCATTACAAGTTTTTCATGATCTGTCATTGTGTTTTTTCTCCTTTTGAAATTTTGGAATTTGCAAATTCATTTTATAAGGAGAAAAATAGTCTCAAAATGTAAACCGCTAATCAAGATTTTTGACAAAAAAGTGCCGTGAAATCCAATGAGCAGAAGTGCAAAAGCAGGATTCATGTTCGGCAAGTGATGAAGAGCAAATTTGATGGCTGAAAACGAAAAAAGCCCTTGGGCTGTACCGTATGCTACTGCGCAATGACTTTTGAGAATGAAAATGAGACAGTTGTTACTGTTGGAAGACTTTTAGGTGTTGTTAGTGCCAGAAATATATTATGGGGTGTTATATGAGGTAAAATAAAGAAGTAAAGGTTGACAACAAGGATAAACGATATGTCAATGTAACTATTGACTGTATAGATGGGAATGGGATGAGGGGAATACCTCTTAGATGTCCTTACCTCTATACCATAAAAAGAAATAAGTCTGTAAGAGATTTCTCTTGCTTACAAACTTATTATACGAGATGGAGAAAAGCATGTGCGGAATTTGTGGATTTTTCGGAAAGAAAAAGAACAAAAGAGAGATTGTGGAAAAAATGAAGGAAAAGCTGGTACATCGAGGTCCAGATGCGCAGGGCAGTTTTGTAAATGACAGCGTGGCCCTTGGATTTCGCCGCCTGAGTATCATCGACCTGGAAGGCGGCCTGCAGCCTATGAAAAGCAGCAGTCAGAACCTGACAGTGGTGTTTAACGGAGAAATCTATAATTACCAGGAACTGCGGGAGCAGATGGAACGGGAAAAGAAGATTCTTTTTGTCACCCGCTCGGACACGGAGACGCTGGTGAATGGTCTTGAGGCTTATGGTCCGGCGTTTGTGGAGCAGCTTCGTGGAATGTTTGCCTTCGCCGTCTGGAATGAGAAAAAAGAAGAACTGATGCTGGCGAGGGATTTTTCGGAATCAAGCCGTTGTTTTACACAGTGGTGGATGGAAATTTCGTGTTTGCGTCGGAGATTAAGAGCATCCTGCAGTTCCCGGGCGTCCCGAAAAAGTTGAATGAACGGGCGCTGGAGCAGTATCTTTCTTTTCAGTATTCCGTGCTGGAGGAAACTTTTTTTGAGGGAATCTACCGCCTTCCGCCGGGCTGTATGCTGTTTTACCGCCAGGGAAAGTATGAAATCTGCAGATATTTTCAGCCGAAGCTACAGCCGAGGCGGGGTGTTCGCTGGCGGATATGGAGAAAAAACTGGAGAGCGTGCTTAAAAAATCCGTCCGCCGCCATATGGTCAGTGATGTGGAAGTGGGAACTTTCTTGTCCGGCGGTGTGGATTCGGGTTTTATTGCCGTGTTGTCCGGGGCAAAAATGGCGTTTACGGTGGGATTTCTGGATGGGAACAGCGGCTACAACGAGGAAAACAGGGCCAGGGAGGTGGCCCGGTATGCGCATCTTTCTTATCACATGCATACTATCGGGAAAAAGGAGTTCTGGGATGTGCTTCCAAAGGTAATGTACGCCCTCGACGAGCCCAGCGGTGATGCTTCTGCCGTCGCCATGTATTTTTTGGCTGCCAAGCGTCTCGTTATGTGAAGGTGGTGCTCTCCGGGGAGGGTGCGGACGAACTATTTGGCGGTTATAATATCTACCGGGAGCCTCTGGCTCTTCAGAAAGTGGCCTGGATTCCTGAAAAGATCCGGCGTGCGGTTTCCCGGCAGGCGAAAAAACTGCCGGACCGCCGCGGCAAGAGCTTTCTGATCCGGCCGGCCAACGGGTGGAGGAACGGTTTATCGGGAACGCCCATATTTTCACCGACGAGGAGCGCCGGGAGCTTTTGAAAAATCCGACCGACACGCCGTCCTGTCAGGAGTTTCTGCGAAAGACTTATGAAGAAGCCGCCGGGCTTTCCGACCCGGAGAAAATGCAGAACATCGACCTGAAATACTGGCTGGCCGGGGATATTTTGCAGAAAACCGACCGCATGAGCATGGCCCATTCGCTGGAGGTGCGCGTGCCCTTCCTGGACCGGGATGTGTTCGAGGCTGTCCGGACACTTCCGCCGGAGGCAAAATTTGCCCACGGAAAGACGAAGTATCTGTTTAGGAAGGTGGCCCGGAAATACATCCCGGAAGACACGGCCGCGCGGAAAAAGCTGGGATTTCCGGTGCCTGTCCGTGTCTGGCTGCGGGACGACGACTGGTACGGGAGAGTTAAAAAATGTTTCAAAGCCCCATATCCCGTCAGTATTTCCACACGGAAAAGCTGACGGCGCTTCTGGAGGAGCATCACGCGGGAAAGAAGGACAACAGCCGGAAAATCTGGACGGTGCTGGCGTTTTTGTTCTGGTATCAGGAATATTTTGATGAGTAAAAATAATAAGAATAACCCAAAAAAGATTGTAAAAATAGATTTTGAAAGTATTTTTGGTAATGATGGCGGGAAGCAGCTGTAAAATATATAGCTTCTGTAGTGAGGATTATATGCAGGATGGAAATTGGGAATATTGTTTAAATACAATATTCCTTTTTTTATAGATATAAGAAACCTTTGATTCTGAACAAAAAAATAAAAAATAAGTTTACATTTTTATGCCCAGATACTCTTTAAAAAATAAAAGGGTATATGATGCAGGGATATAAAGATTTGGTTATACAGGCAAAAAATGATTCAAAATACATGCAAAGCTTACTTTGCATAATGGAACCTTTAGTAAAATCATATGCAAAAAAATATTCTTTCTAGATTGGGATGACGCAACTCAAGAATTGAATTTGGCAATTATAGAAGCAGTAAAAACAATCGCCACTTGTGAAGACGATTATCAGTGCTTGAAATTCATTACCAATTCAGTGAAATATAAATTTGCTCATCTTTGCAAGAGAAACTTAAAAAAAGAAAAATACGAATGTGCATATATGGATAATGAAGGTGATTTACAAGAAAGCTATAGAGCGGATTATTCATCTGTGGAATTAGCATTTGATCTGAAAAATATAACCTTAAAAATGACTTCAAACCAAAGGGATATTTTAAAATACTTGATTTTAGGGTGGTCAGATAGTGAAATCGCATCTTTCTTACACTTTAGCCGTCAATATGTAAACAGAGAAAAGAAAAAAAATATATCAATTTCTGAAATGATTTTTTACATAAATAGTAAGTGCTGAATATTGCTTGAATTTGTGACATAAACATATTTGCAGCAGTCAAAAGAAGAAGCAACATGTTTGAAAGAAAAATTAAGTCAAAAATGCCGCAGCCTTTGAAAATATTGGCTGCGGCATTTAAAATATATGATATGTTTGATGTAAAAAACATCAGGTTCTCAACCAGACATTTGGGTAAGTCAAGATGATGCTTCTGATATAAGATATGCAACATTAAAATCATCATATACTTGAGAATTTAAATGCATATCTTCATATAACTTGATATAGTCGCCGATTGTTTTGCCAAAAACAGAACTATTACAATTATTGCATGTGTTATCCTCTGCATATATATGAGTGTTTCCATCGTTGTCCTCAACAAATAAGAGAGTAACATCTATTTTATCTTCTGTTAACCAGAAAGAGATATATTTTGAAAGAGTCCCATCGATTTCTGTGGCACCATCCGGAATTTGTTCATCTGATTCCAGCTCATTAATATGTTCCCAAAAAATTTGAGGAGAGAACACAAGTAATTTTAAGTTTTTTTGAGAGTCTTCTGAGTACCATATATGTGCTTCTGTGTTGAGATAGTCGGTTATATTAATATCCGTATCTGCCGGTAACTCATAAGTTTCACCGACGTCGGAAGTCAGTGAAAAGGTTTTGGTATGATTAGAATAAAAAGTGACAATCCCCTTGACAAAATAGTAAGTTGTATCTGACTCACTGTCATAATAAGAGCCGGAACCATCTATATCATAAGATACATGTTGCCCCTCAGGCTCCTTAGGGGCGGAAAGGGTGATTAGATCTGAGGGGCTTTGCCAAAAGCTTGTCCGGATAGCAATATACTACCGAGTACGATACTGCCTGCGATACATAGAATTTTTACATTATTCATGGTTAAATGGCCTCCTTGTTTAGTTGTTGAATATTATATCAATTAAAGTGTGAAAATTGTAATTTTGACTTATCGAAATATGTTTTAGAAATGAGTAGAATTTCGGTTATTTTTGAATATTTGTTTTAATGAAAATAATGGTTTACATTTCGCCTGTAAGTTACTTTATATAAGACAGATAACCGGTTATCACAAATAAAAAACGGAGGTAATATAATATGGCAACAGCGAGTACAATTATCAAAACAGCGAGCAATGAGATTGGAGTAAAAGAAACCGGCAATAACAACGTAAAGTACAATACGGAGTATTATGGAAAGGCGGTAAATGGTGATGCTTATCCGTGGTGTGCAGTGTTCGTATGGTGGGTGTTTAAACATTCCGGCGCATCTAGCATTTTTTATGGAGGCGGAAAAACAGCATCTGTCTATGAAATTTGGAGATATTATAATTCATTAGGACGTGTTTATTCAAGCCCGAAGGTCGGAGGCCTCGCAATTATTACTACGTCTGCGGGGGGAACTTATGGTCATGTTGGTATTGTTAAGTCAGTCAGCGGAAATACGTATGTAACAATTGATGGAAATTCTAAAGATCAGGTAAGAACAACTAATCGTACTGTTGGTTCTCCCAAGGCTTCGTTTTGCAGACCGGCATATGGAAGTGGATCTGGTTCCAGCACAAACCTCTCTATGGGTTCAAGTGGAACTGATGTGAAGGATATGCAGAAAAAGCTTATTGCATTAGGCTATAGTTGTGGTTCCTCAGGTGCAGATGGGTCTTTCGGACAGGGAACATATAATGCCGTTTGCAATTTTCAGAGAGACCATGGCTTGACGGTGGATGGTGTTATTGGGCCTACGACACGATCTAAAATAAATTCCGCATATTCAAATTTAGGAGGAAGTAGTTCCGGCACAAATCTGTCTATGGGCTCAAGCGGAACTGATGTGAAAAATATGCAGAAAAAACTTATTGCTTTAGAGTGTGTTTGAAAAACATTTTAAATTGTTTATTTTAACCAAATTAATATTGAGGCGATACAAATAAATCCCAAGTAGGTTGCAGCTAATTTGTCATAACGTGTAGCGATTCGTCGGAATGCTTTTAATTTCAGAAAATACTTTTCTACTAAATGGCGTTCTTTGTATAACCACCAATCACAATGACGTTCAAATTTAGCTCCTTTCGGGATGGAATGGTTGGCTCTCCACCGCGGGCGTACACATAATCAAGTAATTTATTACTGTCATATCCTCGGTCAGCTAACACATTGCTTCCGTTTATTTCAATTTGATCGAGCAAAGGGATTGCATAATTGATATCATTACGCTGTCCCTCACTGATCATTAAATAAACTGGATATCCATAGGCATCTACTACCGCATGGATTTTGGTGCTGGATCCTCCACGGCTATGCCCGATTTCATTTGAAGGCCCCCTTTTTTTGCACCGGCACTATGCTGGTGCGCCTGGATAATAGAAGCATCAATGGATAATTCTTCCAATTCTGCTTCAAGACTTAAAATACGGAAAATATTATCAAGGATACCATCATCGATCCATTTTCGGAATCGGCTATAGACAGTTTTCCATGAACCATAACGTTCAGGAAGATCGCGCCAAGGTGCCCCACTACGTGCAAGCCATACAATTCCATTCATAATGATACGATTGTCTTTCCTTGGACGTCCTTGTTTTCCAGTATTTTCAGGAGGTAATAAAGGTTCAATGCGAAGCCATTCTTCATCAGTCAACTCATATCGT
>ENA-OQAN01001337-OQAN01001337.1-human-gut-metagenome-genome-assembly--contig:-NODE-1337-length-10939-cov-1.818165_pt1 | contig 10939 bp, 16 predicted proteins | sample MGYA00242735_ERZ504527 | MGnify/ENA primary metagenome ERZ504527 (study PRJEB26092, sample SAMD00036230) | human gut metagenome | host: Homo sapiens | study: EMG produced TPA metagenomics assembly of...
TCTGCTAAAAGCGTCAAAAGTCCGAACTCGCGGCCTGCTGCCGCTCAGACAGCGGACTTTTGAAAAACAACGCAGATTCCCGCCGTCCAAGAATCAGCTCCCCTCCTGCAGAAGCAGAGCCAGACAGCATCCCCTTCCGCGGCTGGTGCTTCCAGCGAGAAAAAATGTCGTTTGACGATAGGTTGTGGGTCTCAGCGCTGCGCTGGACGACTGCAAGGCTGAGTTTGCGCCTGTTTGCAGGGAGAGTTTGGGCATCGGCGCTGCGCTGGATGCTTGAAGGGATGTGGCATCGGCGCTGTGCTGAATGTTTGAGGGGATGTGAGCTGTGATGCTGCGCTGGATGCTTGAAGGGATGTAAGCTGTGATGCTGTGCTGGATGTTTGGAGGGGGTGGTGTGTGGGGATGATTAGGGTGATTGTATGGGAATGTGTTGGAGATATTTTTCGGTGAAGTTGAACCTAAAAATATTACATATTGTGGCTAAAAATAGTTCTCGTCATTTTTAATAGAAAAAAGATGGTAATATTGTACAATATTAGGGGTTGCGATTTGTGTGTTGCGATGATATTATATTAAGCATAAAGAGCGTGTTCGGACACGCAAAGAGATTACATTGGGAAAATAAATCAAAAGGAGATCAAAACTATGATTAAAGTTGGTATTATCGGAGCAGGTAGAATTGGTAGAGTTCATATTACTAGTATTACAACAAGGGTGCCGGATGCGGTGATCAAGACGGTTGCAGATCCTTTCTTAAATGATGAGACTGCTGCATGGGCTAAGAGCATGGGTGTTGAGCACACGACTAAGGATTATAAGGAGATCATCAACGACCCTGAGATTTCCGCAGTTCTGATCTGTTCTTCTACAGATACTCATTCTCCGATTTCTGTAGAGGCTATCAAGGCTGGCAAGCATGTTTTCTGTGAGAAACCGATCGATCATGACATTGCCAAGATCAAAGAGGTTATCGATGCTCTTGAGGGCACAAATCTGAAATATCAGGTTGGTTTTAACAGAAGATTTGACCATAACTTTGAGTCTCTTCAGCAGGCTGTTGCAGCTGGTAAGGTTGGTAAACCGGAGATCATCAAGATCACTTCCCGCGATCCTGAGCCGCCTAGCATTGATTATGTTAAGGTTTCCGGTGGCATGTTCCTGGATATGACAATTCATGATTTCGATATGGTTCGTTATCTTGCAGGCTGCGATGCTACAGAGGTTTATGTTCAGAGCGCAAATCTGGTTGATCCGGCTATTGGTGAGGCTGGGGATGTTGATACAGCTGTTATCACTCTTCAGATGGAGAATGGCGCTATTGCTGTTATCGATAACTGCAGAAGAGCTTCCTATGGCTATGATCAGAGAGCTGAGGTTTTCGGTTCTGATGGTATGGCTGCTATTTCCAATGACAGCCAGTCTTCCACAGTGATCAGCAATGCTGAGGGTGTTACAGGTGAGAAGCCGATGTTCTTCTTCCTTGAGAGATACATGGACGCTTATGGTAAAGAGGTTGCAGCATTTATTGATGCGATCGTTAATGACAAAGAGACACCTCTTAATGTTTATGATGGTCTGAAACCGGTGTTAATGGGTCTTGCAGCTAAGAAATCCAGCGAGGAGCACAGACCGGTTAAGATTTCTGAGATTATGGAATAATTCAAATAAAAAGGAGAATTGACCAATGTTTGATAAGAATAAAGTAAAGCTTGGTATTGCACCAATTGCATGGACAAATGATGATATGCCGGATCTTGGCAAAGAGAATACTTTTGAGCAGTGCGTCAGTGAGATGGCTCTTGCCGGTTTCACAGGCTCCGAGGTGGGTAACAAGTATCCGAAAGATCCTGAGGTTCTTAAGAAGGCTCTTGAACTTCGTGGTGTTGAGATCTGTAACCAGTGGTTCTCAAGCTTCCTGATCACCAAACCGTTTGAGGAGGTTGAGAAGGAGTTCCGTGCACAGCTTGCTTTCCTGAAAGCTATGGGTGCGAAAGTGATCGGCGCATCTGAGCAGAGCCACAGTGTTCAGGGCCAGATGGATACTCCGATTTTCGGACATAAATATGAGATGAATGACGAAGAGTGGGATACCTTCTGCACAGGTATGAACAAGCTTGGTAAGATCGCAAAAGAGGAGTATGGTATTGCTCTTACTTTCCATCATCATATGGGTACTGTTGTACAGAGCCTTGCTGAGGTTGACCGTATGATGGAGAATACAGATCCTGAATATGTAAGTCTTCTTTTTGATACCGGTCACTTTACATACTGTGGAGAGGATCCTCTTGAGGTTGTAAAGAAATATGTTCACAGGATCAAACATGTTCATCTGAAGGATATCCGTCCGGAAGTTGTTGAGCAGGTTAAGAAAGAAAACATGAGCTTCCTTGCAGGCGTAAGAGCCGGTGCCTTCACGATTCCGGGAGATGGATGCATCAACTATGATCCAATCTTCAAGGTTCTCGAGGATGCAGGCTACGAGGGATATATGGTTGTTGAGGCTGAGCAGGATCCGGCTAAGGCTAATCCGCTTGAGTATGCGATCCGTGCAAGAAAATTCATTGCTGAGAAGACAGGCTTATAATTACGACAGGGAAATAGGTGCATGCTGATGTACAGTTAAGCGGAATAAAGATGTCCGCTTTGCATAGAAAAAGCGGTATCAGCCAGTAGTGCTTTGACACCGCTTTTTTCTGTAAGAAGATGCAAACAGTGTACGATAAACAGGACAGGAGGCCGAATCATGGCACTTGTGAAAATGAAAGATCTGCTGAGACGTGCCAGAAGAGAAAAAGTATTGGCTGCGGTGCTTTCAGTGTTGGTAATATGGAAATGGTAAGAGGTGCGATCCGCGCAGCAGAAGAACTGGATACTCCGATCATCCTTCAGATCGCGGAGGTGCGTTTGAAAAATTCTCCGCTTCACCTGATGGGACCGATGATGGTACAGGCTGCAAAGGAGGCTAAGGTGGATGTGGCTGTCCATCTGGATCATGGTCTTACTTTTGAGACGGTTGACAAGGCTCTGGAGCTTGGCTTTACATCGGTTATGCTGGATGCTTCTACGCTTCCTTTTGAGGAAAACATCGCCAGAGTAAAGGCCGTTGTGGAGAAAGCACGTAAATACGGCGCTACAGTTGAGGCTGAGCTGGGACTTGTGGGCGGAAGTGAGGATGGAAGTTGTGACCACGGTATCCGCTGCACAGATCCGGATGATGCGGTCGTTTACGCAAGAGAGACAGGTATTGATGCGCTTGCAGTTGCCATCGGGAATGCCCATGGTAATTATCCGGTAGCGCCGACGCTTGCTTTTGATGTATTGGAGAAGATCCATGAGAAAGTGGATATTCCGCTGGTTCTTCATGGCGGCAGTGGTATCACTGATAAAGATTTCCAGAGGGCGATCTCTCTTGGCATCCGTAAGGTGAATATTGCCACAGCAAGCTTTAACAGCCTGACAGCTCATGTGGAGAAATATATGGAATCAACAGACAAGCATAATTTCTTTGACCTCAATGATGCTATGGTCCAGGGTACTTACGAGAATGTGAAGAAACATATTCTTGTATTTAATGAGCCATATCAGGAGTAGGCCAAGGATTTCTTGTAAAAAAAGAAAAGGTCTGATAAGATGTTCTCAGTGAAAATAACTGGGAACATCTTTTTTGTGCCCATAAAAGAGGAGAGATAAAAATGGAACAGAAAGAGACTGTCTGTTCAGTTGCGAAGAAATGCGGCGGTTGCGTTATCAGGGTGTATCCTATCAGGAGCAGCTTCGCAGGAAACAGAGAATTACAGAAGGCCTTCTGAAAAAATTCGGAAAAGTAGAGCCGATCATTGGAATGGAAGATCCCTATTATTACAGAAACAAAGTTCATGCAGCTTTTGGCCGTGACCGGAAGGGAAACGTAATTTCCGGGATTTATGAGGAGAAGAGTCATAGGATCGTTTCCGTAGATGACTGTATGATCGAAGATAAAAAAAGTCAGGAAATCATCCGTACCATACGTGGTATGCTGAAATCCTTTAAGATCAAGACCTATGATGAGGATACAGGATATGGACTTCTCCGCCATGTGCTTGTGCGGAGAGGCTTTTCCACAGGAGAGATCATGGTGGTATTAGTTACGGTTTCTCCAATATTTCCATCTAAGAATAACTTTGTAAAAGCTCTCCGTAAAGAGCATCCGGAGATCACTACGGTGGTTCTCAATGTCAATGACAGACAGACAAGCATGGTACTTGGAGACCGCAATATCGTACTTTACGGACCGGGATTCATCAAAGATCGACTTATGGGACTGACTTCCGTATTTCTCCATCTTCTTTTTATCAGGTAAATCCTGTGCAGACAGAAGTACTTTACGGAAAAGCTATGGAGTTTGCGGCAATGACAGGAAAAGAGAGGGTGATCGATGCTTACTGTGGCACAGGTACTATCGGGATCATCGCTTCCGGGAATGCCAGGGATGTCATTGGTGTAGAACTGAACCGTGATGCTATCCGTGATGCCAGAATGAATGCCAGGGAAAACAAGATCCGTAATGTTCGTTTTGTTCCGGGAGATGCAGGATGGTTTATGGAAGGAATGGCAGCAGAGGGAGAGAAGGTGGAGGTTGTTCTCATGGATCCGCCACGTTCCGGAAGTGACCGTAAATTCCTTCACTCCCTTTTGACTCTTTCACCGGAAAAAATTGTTTATGTATCCTGCAACCCGGAAACCCTGGCAAGAGATCTTGCCTGCCTTACTAAGAGAGATTACCTGGTAAAGAAGATGCAGCCGGTTGATATGTTCCCGCTCACCGATTCAGTGGAGGTTGTTTGCTTCTGGAGAATCGTAGGACCAGACCGGGAAGAGCTAGATTTTTGGCAGCTCACAGTGATATGCGATGCCAAGAGGCGTAACAAGAAGCGGATGGACCGGACGGTATACCGGAAGCTTCAGCCTCTTTTCAAAAACGGTAGTAAATTCCTTAAACATGGAAGAACCGCCAACTACATAAACAGCCGGAACCTGATAGCCCTTTAGAAATTTCTCGGTGATCACAGCCATTTTTTCTACAGTGGCCTTGATCACAGGGAAAATTTCGTCTTCTTTTTCCGGAGTAGTTTTCAATACTTCGGCTTCCTCATAAGGGATCTTATAGTGACCGGCGACTGTCATGGTCATATGGCTGCCGCCAGTAGCCTCATCATCGGTGTAGATAACTTTTCCGTCTTTCAGGATGCTGATACCGGTTGTGCCGCCACCCACATCCACAACAGCACCGTCTGTGATCTTAAGGACAGCAGCTGCGGCAGTAGGCTCGTCCACGATATTTGTAACCTCGAAACCGGCACCCTCCAGAACATAGCCGATGCTTTTGACACTGCCCTCAGAAACTCCTGGAGGATGGCAGCAGCACCGTAAATAAGTTCTGTGCCAAGCCTTTCCTCCAGCTCATTTTTAAGCTTTGTCACAAGCTGGACAGATTCATAGTAATTGACGATCACTCCATCCTGGATCGCATGGGATGGTGCGGAAATTCCGGCTATGGGACGGTTATTCCGATCGACAACGGCAAGAACGGTATTGGCAGTACCAAGGTCGATGCCTGTCTTCAGACGACCGCGGAATTTTTTACATTCACCTGTTTCTACAAGTTCTGCAAAATTGGACAAAGTTCTGTTTTTTAATTCCATTCAAAATACTCCATTTCTTTCAGACAGGGACAAAAAGAATTTTGCCCCTGATATAAATTCTAATAATTGCGGCCGGTAAAGATGGCAACGGATCTGGGCCGCATGCAGAAATCGTGTTCAATGCGTGGCTCCTGGCCTTTTTCGTAGAAATAACGGCCATTTCCGTCACCGAACGTGTTGACACAGAGATACCATGCACCGGGACGGGCAAGCTCCGGAAGTGTGACCGTCACGTCCTCCCAGTATGCGTTGATCACAATGTAGATCAGGTCATCGGTGCCTTTGCTCTTATCATAGCCTGCAAAGCTTACAGCGAAGGTGTGGGCATCTCTTGGAATGGTCACATCCCTTGCGTCAATGTTATGGGTGTGGATATTTTCCATACCGCATACTGCGTTGGGAAGCTTCCGGGAGATAACAGGGTGGTCTTTACGGAACCGGATCATAAATTTGAAAAATTCAAAAAGATCGTGATTTTTCTCCAGAAGCTTCCAGTTGATCCATGAGGTTTCGTTATCCTGACAGTAGGTATTGTTATTTCCGTGTTTTGTGTTTCCGAATTCATCACCTGCAAGACATCGGGTTCCGGTCGGCTGGACATCAGTACAGCACAGGCATTTCGTATCATGCGGAAGCGGAGGGAAAGCACTTCGGGGTTGGTGGAATCGCCCTCTTCTCCACAGTTCCAGCTGCGGTTATCGTTGGAACCGTCGGTGTTATTCCAGCCGTTTGCTTCATTGTGTTTTTCATTGTAGGAATAAAGATCATACATGGTGAAGCCATCGTGGCAGGTAAGGAAATTGACACAGGAATTGTATCCTGCATAATTGTCATTATGATCAGAATAAAAGCCTCCGTACAGATCACCGGAACCGGAAATACTCCATGCAGCGTCCCAGGCATTCCAGAAATCTCCCTTCAGGAAGGAACGGAGCAGTCACGGTAACGGCCATTCCATTCAGCATCTGCGGCTGGCAGGGAAGGAACAACCTGATACAGCCCGCCGGCATCCCAGGCTTCTGCGATCAGTTTGACATTTCTAAGGACCGGATCGTAAGCGAGAAGCTCCAGAAGGGGCGGATTGTTAAGTGGAGAACCGTCCTCATGGCGTCCGAGAATGCTGGCAAGATCGAAGCGGAAGCCGTCCACACGGTAGTTGATGGTCCAGTAACGTAAGCATTCAAGGATCATCTGACGTACAATGGGATGGTTACAGTTCAGCGTATTTCCACATCCGCTAAAATTGTAGTAATTTCCCTCTGGAGTCAGCATATAATAAACCTTATTGTCAAAGCCCTTAAAGCAGAAGGTTTTTCCCAGCTCGTTTCCTTCGGCGGTATGATTGAATACAACATCAAGAATTACTTCGATGCCATTTTCGTGGAGCTCACGGATCAGCTCTTTCAGCTCAGTTCCCTCACAGTTATGCTCCGGCTTGGAAGCATAGCTGGTGTTTGGAGAAAAGAAGTTGACAGAATTGTATCCCCAGTATTCCAGAAGCCGTTTGCCATTTACAGTACGGGCATTCATATTCTCGTCGAACTCGAAGATCGGCATCAGCTCTACGGCGTTGATCCCCAGTTCCTTGAGATAAGGGATCTTTTCACGAAAACCGGCAAAGGTTCCCGGTGCATAACACCGGAAGAAGAATCCTGTGTAAAGCCGCGGACGTGAAGCTCATAGATGATCAGGTCACTGATCTTACGGGTGGACTGCGGCATGTCTTCCCAGTCAAAGGAATCACGTACCACACGGGCATGATAGCTTCCGATCTTTTGCTGGCCCCATTCACGCTGACCGGCAACGGCTTTGGCATAAGGATCAAGAAGAACCTTTGTCTTATCGAAGATGTGACCCTTTTCCGGTTCGTAAGGACCGTCAATGCGGTAGCCGTACTCCAGATCTTCGATGTCCAGTCCCATGACGATCATGGAGTAGACATCACCGATACGACAGGCATTGGGAAAAGGAAGGACTGCGAAGGGTTCCTCTTCTCCGGAGTGGAAAAGAAGAAGCTCGCAGGATGTACCGTGGCGGGTATGTGCGGTAAAGTTGACTCCGTTGGAAAGAGGAGTAGCGCCATTTAATTCAAAAAACCCGGGACGTACAGGAAATCCCGCAATAATATCTGTGGGCCGGGATGTCAGTGTATTCTCAGAGAGCATAGTCTGATTCTGTGTTTTCATTTCCGGTATCCTCCTTGGTGAAAATTTTTTTACAAACAAAAATATTATAACTGATTTTCAGAAAAAAGTACAGGCTGGGTTGTTGAGAACAAAGTGAACAGTAGCATTCTAATAACGCGGGAACCTTCGGGAAAATCTTCTTGAGGTTTTTGACGGGAAGGCTTACAATATGAACCAGAAACTTTGAAAATGTAAGGAAAGGAATAATAGCAGTATGAATGAAGAAACACTGGAGATTTCTTTTGACCAGATAGAGAAAGAACGGGGGAAATATCTTCTGATAGATACCCGTGATAAAGTAACTGTAGAATATGGAATGATCCGGGAGCAATCTCTGTTCCGGAACAGGAACTGGAAGAGCGGGCAGAAGAACTGAGGGGGATAAGATACCGGTCCTTTACTGTACAAGAGGGCTTTTCAGCCAGGAGGGTGCAGAGATGCTCCGGGAAAAAGGAATTCCCGCACTGAGCCTGAAAGGTGGATATACAGGATGGCTTTTTCAGCAGATGCAGAAAGAATCCGGTAAAGAGAACAGTGAAGAAGAGGAAAATGATGCAATGGAACAGCGGCGGAAGGATATCGAGCTGAGTATCCGCAAAAAGTTCCATAAGCAGCTGTTTTCCAGATTTGCCAGGGGAATCAACGATTATGAGCTGGTGAAGCCGGGAGATAAGATAGCAGTCTGTATTTCCGGTGGTAAGGATTCCATGCTGATGGCCAAACTGTTCCAGGAACTGAAGCGTCATAACAAGTTTCCCTTTGAACTGGTGTTTCTTGTGATGGATCCGGGATATAATGAGGCAAACCGTGCGGTGATCGAGCACAATGCCAGGCTTCTCGGGATTCCGATCACAGTGTTTGAGACTGAGATCTTCGATGCGGTTTATAATATAGAAAAATCCCCATGCTATCTCTGTGCCCGTATGAGAAGGGGCTATCTTTACAGCAAGGCAAAGGAGCTTGGCTGCAACAAGATCGCTCTTGGACATCACTATGATGATGTGATCGAGACGATCCTGATGGGAATGCTTTACGGAGCGCAGGTACAGACTATGATGCCGAAGCTCCATAGTACAAATTTTGAGGGAATGCAGCTGATCCGTCCTATGTATCTGATCCGGGAGGCAGATATCAAACACTGGAGAGATTATAATGACCTTCATTTTATCCAGTGTGCATGTAAATTTACCGATACCTGTACTACCTGCCGTACAGATGGTACCAGTGTTTCCAAGAGAATGGAGATCAAGAATCTGATTGCAGAACTTAAGAAGGTAAATCCACATGTAGAAAGTAATATTTTCCGAAGTGTGGAAAATGTTAATCTTCATACAGTTATCGCATACAAAAAAGATGGAGTGAAACATTCTTTTCTGGAAGGGTATGAGGACTGACAGATATAAATAAAAGCTGCTCAGGCGTTAGCCCGGGCAGCTTTTACTTTTTCCCGCTGTTTGGTAAGATCATAATATTCATCAGAGATGATCCCGCGACTGGAAAGTGCTTCGTAGGTTTTCTGCTGTGCGGGGGTCATCTTCATTCCGATCGTGGAATTGACATCGGTCAGTACGCAGCTTGTTTTTTCTACCAGCCAGAAAAGTGCGGAATCATCATCGGGGATCATTTTCCAGATTTCGTTTTCTGTATATGGAAGAAGGGACATGAGAGTTTTTAAGTGTCCATCCTGGATCAGACGGTAATCCCCGTCCGGCATGATGATGCCATCGCCATAGAGTTCTTTTTTCTGTTCCATTTTCTGCAGAAGTTTTTCTGTGAGTTTCATGATCGGCTCCTTGATCTTTATTATTTCAACAGTTTTCAGGCACTGCTTTTTTATGAAGTTAAAAAAATAACAATCAGCGTCTATTGTATGAAGCGGCGACAAAAATGTCAAGAGGTTAAAAAAGATTTTCGATGCTTATGAATGATTTTTGTTGTGCAATTTGTTTGCTTTTGTGAGGCTAAAGGTTAAAATTATGTAAAAATTATCGTAAAATAAGATCTTCTGTGGTATAATATGAATATTCAAAAAATTCAAGGAAGGACGATGCAGATGTTGAAAAACTGGAACCCGGAACAGATTCCGGAAAAAGAGGATATCAAAGTGCGTTTAAGCGCTGCAAGAACCAGATTATATGAATTGCAGATGGCTCTGAAAGAGCATAAGATTCCGGTGATCGTGCTGTTTGAAGGCTGGGGAGCTTCCGGAAAAGGAAGTACCATAAGTAAGGTGATCAAGAATATCGATCCTCGTTTCTTCAAAGTTGCGACTATGTCAGCACCTACAGAGGAAGACCTTCGGAAACCATTTCTTTACCGATATTTCAGGGAAATCCCGGAAGCGGGCAAGTTTACATTCCTGGATTCAGGATGGATGGATCAGACCTGTCGTGAACGTATGGATAAAAAGCTGAAGGGTGACAATTATTCAAAACGGATTGACAGTATCCGGAGATTTGAACGTCAGCTGACGGATAATGGATATGTACTCCTGAAATTTTTTTATGCAGATCGACCGGAAAGAACAGGAAAAACGTATGGGCATCCTTCTGGAAAGCAAGGATACCAGATGGAGAGTCAATGAATATGATCTCTGGCAGAATGATCATTATAAGAAGTGCAGAAAGATTTTCGACCAGTATATGCAGGATACCAATACATCTGCGGCTCCATGGTATATTGTCGATGCCGGTGACCGGAAGTGGGCAGAACTGCAGGTACTGGAAACCATGATCAGCAATATAGAGGTTGCCATGGAAAACAGCAAACATGCAGTGCCGATCCTGCAGAATGTTTTTCCTCTGGTGGAGATGCCAGATTAAGCGAGATTCCTCTGGGATGGAAAAGAAGTGGGGATGAAGAGTACAAGGCAGAGCTTAAGGAACTGCAGGCAAAGCTTGGAAGTCTGCATAACCGTCTTTACCGAAAAAGAGTGCCTGTGATCATCACCTATGAAGCTGGATGGCTGCCGGAAAGGGAGGAAAGTGAATCAAGCAGGAGTCACGGAGGCTCTTGATCCCCGTGGATTTGAGGTACATCCTATCGCAAGTCCGGAGCCTCATGAAAAGCCCG
>ENA-OQAN01001338-OQAN01001338.1-human-gut-metagenome-genome-assembly--contig:-NODE-1338-length-10935-cov-2.480755_pt1 | contig 10935 bp, 17 predicted proteins | sample MGYA00242735_ERZ504527 | MGnify/ENA primary metagenome ERZ504527 (study PRJEB26092, sample SAMD00036230) | human gut metagenome | host: Homo sapiens | study: EMG produced TPA metagenomics assembly of...
ATCCCCACATTTAATGATTCTGTGGAAGAGATCCAGGCGATCGCAAGATTGCAGCATCCCTTCCGGGCGTAAACAAGATCCATCTTCTTCCGTACCACAGACTGGGGCAGATAAATATGAAGGACTTGGCAGACCTATTTAATGGAAGGAATCCTTCGCCTACAGCAGAACATATGCAGATGTTAAAGAATGCAGTGCATGCGGTATGCAGCCTGGACTGCCAGATCGGCGGCTGAGAGATACAGGATTACAGAAAAAAGATCCTTTACAAACAGAAAATATAAAAAACAATAAAAACAACACAAAATACAACAAGAAACCAACATAAAACAACGGATTGTCCTTGACTTATTTTGTGGTATGGGGTAAAATGTTCTCAGAAACAAAATAGTGCAATCCAATGCTCAAGGAGGAAATTAAGCATGGTAAACGAGTTTGAAATCAAAAAACAGCTTTGTGACATCGGTAAGAGAATCTACAACCGTAACATGGTTGCAGCTAACGACGGAAACTTTTCTGTTAAGATAGCTGAGAATGAATATCTTTGCACACCAACTGGTGTATCCAAAGGATTCATGACACCAGAGTTCATCTGTAAAGTAGATGGCAAGGGTAATGTGATCCAGGCTAACCCGGGATTCAAACCATCATCTGAGATCAAGATGCATATGAGAGTATATGAGAAGAGACCGGACGTAGGATCTGTTGTACATGCTCATCCAATCTATGCTACATCTTTCGCAATCGCAGGTCATTCCCGCTTACACAGCCGATCATGCCTGAGGCAGTTATCGCTCTTGGATGTGTTCCGATCGCTGAGTACGGCACACCTTCCACAATGGAGATTCCGGACAACCTTGAGAAATACCTTCCATACTTCGATGCAGTACTTCTTGAGAACCATGGAGCACTTACATGGAGCACAGACCTTAACGCTGCATATATGAAGATGGAGTCTGTAGAGTTCTATGCACAGCTTCTGTATCAGACCAAGCTCCTTGGCGGACCGAAGGAATTTGACAAAGAGAACATCGAGAAGCTCTATGCGATCCGTCGTAAATTCGGTATGCCTGGAAAACATCCGGCAAGCCTCTGCCTGAACAAAGACGGCAAGAACTGCCACAACTGCGGCGGTGCATGCCACAGCGAGGACTACAAACAGTTCCCAGGATATCAGTATGATTTCGTTGGAAAAGACTGTGATTGTGATAAAGATGCAGCTCCTGCAGCAGATACAGCAAAGAATGACGCAGAGCTTGTTGCTCAGATCACAAAACAGGTTATGGCTCAGCTTGGCCTGAAATAATTTTTTGACGGAATATTAAGGAGGACATCTCATGCCAATAAGTGAGAATATGGTACAGGAAATTGTACAGGAAGTTATGGCAAAAATGCAGATCGCAGATGCTCCGGCCGGAAAACATGGCGTTTTCAAGGATATGAATGATGCTATCGAAGCAGCCAAGAAGGCTCAGTTGGTAGTTAAGACAATGTCTATGGACCAGAGAGAAAAGATCATCACCTGCATCCGCAAGAAGATCAAAGAAAATGCGGAAGTACTGGCACGTATGGGTGTTGAGGAAACTGGTATGGGTAATGTAGGAGATAAGATCCTGAAACATCACCTGGTAGCAGACAAGACACCTGGAACAGAAGACATTACAACAACTGCATGGTCCGGAGACAGAGGACTGACTCTGATCGAGATGGGACCGTTTGGTGTTATCGGTGCGATCACACCATGTACTAACCCGAGTGAAACAGTTCTCTGCAACACAATAGGTATGCTGGCAGGTGGAAATACAGTAGTATTCAACCCACATCCGGCAGCAGTTAAAACTTCTATTTACGCAATCAATCTTTTAAATGAGGCTTCCCTGGAATCAGGCGGCCCGGATAATATCGCTGTCACAGTTGAGAAACCAACTCTTGAGACAAGCAATATTATGATGAAACATAAAGATATCCATCTGATCGCAGCAACAGGAGGTCCTGGTGTTGTAACAGCAGTTCTTTCCTCCGGTAAGAGAGGAATCGGTGCAGGAGCAGGAAACCCGCCGGCACTGGTTGATGATACTGCTGATATCCGTAAGGCAGCTCAGGATATCGTAAACGGATGTACATTTGATAACAATCTTCCATGTATCGCTGAGAAGGAAGTTGTTGCAGTATCTTCCGTAGTTGATGAGTTAATGCACTACATGCTTACAGAAAATGACTGCTACCTTGCATCCAAGGAGGAGCAGGATAAGCTTGTTGAGACTGTACTTGCAGGCGGCAAGCTGAACCGTAAATGTGTAGGACGTGATGCGAAGACACTTCTTTCCATGATCGGAGTTCAGGCACCGGCAAATACCCGCTGCATTATCTTCGAAGGACCGAAGGAACATCCGCTCATCACAACAGAGCTTATGATGCCAATCCTCGGAATCGTAAGAGCTAAGGATTTTGACGATGCTGTAGAGCAGGTGTATGGCTTGAGCATGGCAACCGTCATTCCGCACATATTCATTCCAAGAATATTGATAACATTACAAAATATGCGAAAGCAATTGATACCGCAATCCTTGTAAAGAACGGCCCGTCCTATTCCGCACTTGGATTTGGCGGAGAAGGTTTCTGTACATTCACAATTGCAAGCCGTACCGGTGAGGGACTTACAAGCGCAAGCACATTCACAAAGAGAAGACGCTGCGTAATGACAGACAGCCTTTGCATTCGTTAATCAGGAGGAACAGAAACAATGGATATGAACAATGTAAATATCGAAGAAATCGTTAAACAGGTTCTCTCCGGCATGACAGGAAACGCTCCTGCAGCAGCTGCTGCAACAAGCGCTCCGGCTGCTCCGGCAGGAAACACAATTCCAAAAAAAGCAAGAGTAGCAATGATGACAGAGAAGAAACATTTTGAGCTTCAGGAGTATGATCTTCCAGAAGTTGGTGACGACGACATCCTCGTTAAAGTTGAGGGCTGCGGCGTCTGCGGAACAGATGCTCATGAGTACAAAAATGACCCGTTTGGTCTTATCCCAGTAGTTCTCGGACATGAGGGAACCGGTGAGATCGTAAAAATGGGTAAAAACGTTAAAGTTGATACAGCTGGTAAACCGGTTAAAGTCGGCGACAAGATCGTTACCTGTATGATCTTCAAAGATGATCCGGAAATCACAATGTTCGACCTTAACAAGAAGAACGTAGGCGGCGCTGACGTATATGGACTTCTTCCGGATGACGACGTTAAATTCAACGGCTGGTTCGCTGATTACATCTTCATCAGAGGCGGAAAATTCGGTTCTACATTCTTTAATGTAAGTGACCTGGATCTTGATTCCCGTATCCTCATCGAGCCATGTGCAGTACTTGTACATGCTGTAGAGAGAGCAAAAACAACAGGAATCCTGAAATTCAACAGCAGAGTTGTTGTTCAGGGTTGCGGACCGATCGGTCTTATCTGCATCGCAGTTCTCCATACAATGGGCGTTCATAATATCTGTGCAGTAGACGGAAATGAGAAACGTCTTGAGTTTGCCAAGAGAATGGGAGCAAACACAACCGTTAACTTCATGAACTTCAAGGGCATTGAGGCACTTACTGAGCTGTTAAAGAGGCTCAGGGCGGACATCTTGCAGATTTCGCTTTCCAGTGTACTGGAAATCCTCATGCACACTCCAACATCTACAAATTTATCCGCAACGGCGGCGGTCTTTGCGAGCTTGGTTTCTTCATCAACGGTGGAGACGCTACCATCAACCCGCACTTCGACCTCTGCTCCAAAGAGATCAACCTTGTTGGTTCCTGGGTATACAACCTCAGAGACTATGCAACAACATTTGATTTCCTTAAGAGAGCAAAAGCAATCGGACTTCCAATGTCTGAGCTGATCACACACAAGTTCCCGCTTGAGGAGATCAACGAGGCACTTGAGACAAACCTGGCAATGACAGGTCTTAAGATCGCGATTGTTAACAAATAACCTTAACGGGAAAGGAGAAGCAACATGGCAGAAGCTGTAGGAATTCTGGAGGTCTTCGGACTTGCGACAGCCTTTGTGGCAGCTGACGCCGGGTGCAAGGCTGCAAATGTCCACCTGGAGGTATTCGATAAGAATAAACCGGCGAATGCGGACAGCCTGCCAGTACCGCTTCTTGTCTGCATCAAGTACCGCGGAAGCGTGTCAGATGTCACGGCAGCGGTAGAAGCCGGCATGAAAGTCGCAGAGAGCATGACAGGCGTGGTACAGCATTACATAATCCCCAACCCGGAACCAGGTACACAGAAAATGCTGAAAATCAGCGCCCTGGATAAAGATTAAGAGGATTCCGAAGTTCACTTTACAAAAGTGGCGGAATCATATATGATAAAAATGTAACGAAGATAAGATTCAGGAGGATAGAATCATGGCACAGGAAGCATTAGGAATGGTTGAGACAAGAGGCCTCACAGCTGCGATCGAGGCAGCAGATGCAATGACAAAAGCAGCAGAGGTTGCTCTGGTAGGAACAGAGAAGATCGGTTCTGGTCTTGTAACTGTTATGGTTCGTGGAGACGTAGGCGCTGTAAAAGCAGCAGTAGAGAGCGGAAGCGCAGCAGCATCCAGACTTGGAGAGCTTGTAGCTACACACGTGATCCCGAGACCTCATACAGACGTAGAGAAAATCCTTCCAAAGCTCTGATTCAGGCTTTGAGAGGAATAGAAATTAGTTAAGGAGTTCGCTCATGGGAAAATCATATGGATTTATAGAAATCACTGGTGTAGTTGCGGCGATCAATGCCCTGGACATCATGTGCAAAACTGCAGACGTTGAGCTGGCGTCATGGGAACGTAAGCTGGGCGGACGACTGGTGACCCTGATCGTACAAGGCGATGTATCAGCAGTTACAGCAGCTGTCAACGCAGCAGTAGAGCAGGCTATCAAGAAGCCTGCCAGCTATGCGGTAATTGCCAATCCCCACGAGGAAATCGTCAAACTGGTTGAGCTGAGTGCAAGCCGGTGGAAAAAGAAACAGCAGGAAAATCCGGAAGAAGCACTGGCAAGCAAAAACAGCAGTAAAAAATAAAGCTGCTGCACCAAAATAGTCAGAAGTAAAGAGAACAAATAAAGCATTTATAATCCACAAGGAGGATATGATCATGACACAGGAAGCATTAGGAATGGTTGAGACAAGAGGACTTACAGCAGCTATCGAGGCAGCTGACCAGATGTGTAAAGCAGCTAACGTTGCTCTGGTAGGAACAGAGAAGATCGGTTCCGGTCTTGTAACAGTTATGGTTCGTGGAGATGTAGGAGCAGTTAAATCTGCAGTAGAGAGCGGAAGCGCAGCAGCATCCAGACTTGGAGAGCTTGTAGCTACACACGTAATTCCGAGACCTCATACAGATGTAGAGAAAATCCTTCCGGTTCTTAAATAATCTAACTGATCAGTCCAAGACGCACCGGCCTGAGGGCCATTAAGGCTTCCGGCCGGTGTGTTTTGAGTTAAGTTCAGTCATGAAACCGAAAGAAAGCAGGTGTACTCTTGGAAACGAATAATATTGAAATGATCACAAAAATGGTGATCGATGCGATCAACAAAAACGAAGACAAGGGCAATGGTTTCGTTGTTCCTATCGGAGTTTCCGCAAGACATATTCACCTGACACAGGAGCATGTGGAGGCGCTGTTCGGAGAAGGCTATCAGCTCACAAAGAAAAAGGATCTGATGGGCGGACAGTTTGCATCCAACGAAACAGTTACCATTGTGGGACTGAAGCTCCGTGCGATCGAGAATGTAAGGATCCTCGGACCTGTCCGCAGTAAATCACAGGTTGAGGTTTCCGCAACAGATGCGATCAAGCTGGGAATGAAGGTTCCGGTACGTATGTCCGGTGATCTTGCAGGAAGTGCACCGATCGCCATCGTCGGACCGAAAGGTGCCATTTATCTGAAAGAGGGATGTATTGTGGCTATGCGTCACATCCACATGGCTCCGAAGGATGCCCAGGCTGCGGGTGTACATGATGGTGATGTTGTTTCCGTTAAAGCTGACAATGAGCGTGGAACGATCTTTAATCAGGTTAAGATCCGTGTTGATGACAGCTTTACACTGGAAATGCATATTGATACAGATGAAGCAAATGCAGCAAGAATTGCCACAGGCAATACAGTTACCATAATCAAATAATATTCCTCCTTCGGGGATGCCGTTTCCGGCATCCCCAGCAGAGGATATAGAGAAAAACGGAGGCTCATATGATCGTAGGCAAAGTAGTTGGAAGTATTGTTTCCACACGAAAAAGTGAAAAACTCATAGGAAATAAATTCATGATCGTGGAGCCGGTGCATCATATGAAAGCCGAGCACAGCCAGATTGTCGCTATTGATATCATCGGTGCGGGAATCGGCGAATATGTATTGGTGGCACAAGGAAGCGCAGCAAGAATTGGCTGCGGCGTAGAAACAGCACCGGTAGATGCCGCCATCGTCGGTATCGTAGACGACGGTGCAGGATTGGAGTAACGCCATGGATATCAAAGAATTACAGAAAATTATGCAGGAGAATGGTGTTGTCGGAGCAGGTGGAGCAGGTTTCCCTACATACATGAAACTGACAGACAAAGCGGATACCATTCTTATGAACTGTGCAGAGTGCGAACCATTAACTTGAAACTTACACAGACATGTTGTTGGAGAAGCACGCATACGAGATCATGAAAACATTCGATATGGTTGCGGAGACGGTAGGAGCTTCACAGGCCATTATCGGAATCAAAAAGTCTTATGTACAGACGATCAATGCTTTAAATCAGCATATTGAAGAATTCCCGAGGGTTAAGATCCATCTTCTGGATGAGGTTTATCCGATGGGTGATGAGGTTGTTCTTATTTATGAGGCAACCGGACGTGTGGTACGGCCCGGAGGACTGCCGATCGAGCAGGGAGTAGCCGTATTTAATGTAGAGACTCTCTACAATGTATACCGCGCGGTAGAAGAACATAAACCGGTCACATGTAAATATGTTTCCGTTGTTGCTGAGGTTGAGAACCCTGTTACAGTGAAGGTTCCGTTGGGATGTACACTGGAAGAGGTTGTTGCCCAGGCAGGCGGTACAACTGTAAAGGATCCTGTATATTTCGTTGGCGGCCCGATGATGGGACGTATCGGAAATGGTTCAGACCCGGTTACAAAAACAACGAATGCAATCCTGGTTCTTCCAAAGGACCATGTTATTGTCATGAAGAAGCAGCGGACTTCTTCTATAGATCTGAAGAGAGCAGCATCGATCTGCTGCCACTGCCATACATGTACAGATCTTTGCCCGAGACATAATCTGGGACACCCGATCGATCCGGCAATGTTCATGATGGCAGCATCCAATCAGGATTTCAGAAATGTAAATCCTTATATCAATTCTGCATTCTGCAGCTCCTGTGGTGTCTGCGAGATGTATGCGTGTCCGCAGAGCCTGGCTCCGAGAACACTGCTTGCAGATATGAAGGGCGGACTTCGTAAGGCAGGGATCAGACCACCTCAGGGTGTTCAGCCGAAGCCGGTTCAGGAGTCCAGAGAATACCGCAAGGTTCCTGAGGAGCGTCTGATGGCACGTCTGGGACTTACCAAATATGACAAGGATGCACCGCTTCAGGAAGAACTTGTAAACGTATCGAAGGTAAAGGTTCTCTTAAGCCAGCATATCGGTGCACCGGCACAGGCAATCGTAAATGTAGGCGATATGGTAACAGAAGGCAGATGATCGCACAGCCTGCACAGGGATTAAGTGTCGGAATCCATGCAACCATCAGCGGTAAGGTTACAGAAGTGACAGACCGCCATGTTGTAATTGCAAGAAATTAGAAAGGACGTGCACAAAATGAGTAGAGCAATCGGAATGATTGAGTTTAAAACCACACCAGCTGGTATCACTGCAGCAGATGCCATGGTTAAGACATCTGAAGTAGAGATCGTGGAGGCGCAGACAGTATGTCCGGGAAAATATATTGCAATTATCACCGGAGATTTAAGCGCAGTAAAAGCTGCTGTAGACACAGCTGTAACAACATACGAGGACAAATGTATTGACAGTTTTGTACTGGGCAATCCACATGAGTCCATTTTCCCGGCAATCTACGGAACCACACAGGTCGAGGAGATCAGTGCCCTGGGAATTCTTGAGACCTATGATGCAGCATCTATCATCGAGGCGGCAGATCAGGCAGCTAAGACAGCTATCGTTGATCTGATCGAGCTTCGTATCGCCAAGGGTATGTGCGGTAAATCATACATGCTTCTTACCGGCGAGGTTTCTGCAGTGGAGGCTTCTATCGAAAGAGCAAAAGAGCTGGTAGCTGAAAAAGGAATGTACATGGATTCCTCAGTGATCGCTCATCCGGACAAGAGAATGATCGATACGATCCTTTAATATTGTCTTTATATCTGAGGGATATCCTTTTGAAGGGTATCCCTGCAATGACATCTGAAAAGGAGGCATCTTATGCTAGCATTAGAAAGAAGAAATCTGATTCTCGAGAAATTACAGGAAGAGAAAAGGGTTGTTGTAAGTGAACTAAGCCAGCTTTACAGTGTCTCAGAAGAAACCATCCGCCGTGATCTGGACAAGCTGGAAAAAGAGGGACTTGCCACAAAGAGTTATGGCGGTGCGGTGATCAACGAAGATGTCGGTATTGATTTACCATTTAATGTTCGTAAAAACCAGAATGTACAGGGAAAGCAGAAAATGGCGGAGATTGCTGCTTCCATGGTGAATGACGGAGATCACATTTTTCTGGATGCCAGCACAACGGCAGTTTTTGTAGCCAAGGCTCTGAAAGAAAAGGAACGTCTTACCGTTGTTACCAATTCTATGGAGATCCTTCTGGAGCTCTCGGATGTATCCGGCTGGAATATTATTTCCACCGGTGGAGTGATGAAGGAAGGATATCTTGCATTTCTTGGTGCCAGGACCGAGGAAGTGATCCGTTCTTATTATGTGGACAAGGTGATCTTTTCCTGTAAGGCATTAAACGAGGATATGGGGATCATGGAATCTAAAGAAGCCTTTGGAACAACCAAAAAAGCCATGATCAATTCCGGAAAAATGCGTATTCTGGTGGTAGACAGCACGAAATTTGATCAGACTGCTTTTTCCGTGGCAGGACAGCTGCGGGATATCGAGACGATCATCACAGACAAAAAACCGTCTGAAAAGTGGTTGGATCATTTCAACAGGCATAAGATCGAATGCATCTACCCGAAATAGACGGAACATATATTGTGAAACGATTATGTTCATGAGCATGCAGTGTATGCGGAATGCGGAGATCCGCTTTACTTATCCGAACACAGACAGACAAAAGAGAACTGTGTTTCGGTTTGACGAGAGGGAGCAGTTTCTATGAATACATTTGAAATGAAAACAGCCATCCATTTTGGAGCTGATGCCCTGGGAAGACTGAGAGATATTCCATACAAAAGAGTCCTTGTTATCACAGACCCGTTTGTTGTAAAAAGCGGAATGATCGATATGATCACAAAACCGCTTCAGGCAGGTGGAAAAGAATTTGATATTTTCTGTGATGTTGTTCCGGATGCACCGGTTGGAAAAATTGCCGAAGGAGTTAAGAAATTCCTTCAGTATCAGCCGGAAGCTATTGTTGCAGTAGGTGGTGGTTCTGCCATCGACTCTTCCAAGGCAATCCGTGAGTTTGCCTGAAGATCAATAATTACGGAAAAGTCGGACTGGTTGCCATTCCTACAACAAGTGGTACCGGTTCCGAGGTTACTTCTTTTGCAGTTGTAAATGATACAGAAGCACATGTGAAGTATCCGCTGATCTCAGACAGCCTGACCGCTGATGAGGCAATTCTGGATGCGGAGCTTGTACGCAGTGTTCCGCCTGCGATTACAGCAGATACGGGTATGGATGTTCTGACTCATGCAATTGAGTCTTATGTCAGCATCAACCATAATGAGTTACATCTGCACTTGCAGAGAAAGCAATCGAGATCTGTGGCGTATATCTTTATCGTGCATATGTTGACGGTAATGATATGCATGCAAGACAGAAGATGCATGTAGCGTCCTGTCTGGCAGGACTTTCCTTCAATGCAGCAGGTCTTGGAATTACTCACAGTATGGCTCATCAGCTGGGTGCTATTTTCCATATTCCTCACGGAAGAGCTAATGCGATGCTGTTGCCGCATATTGTTGAATATAATGCAAATATCAACAAACGCAGCAGAAGCCAGAAAGAATATCTTCCGGCAGTAAAGAGATATTCCAATATTGCACATCTTCTTGGACTGAGCAATTATAACGAAGTTATGAGCGTAAGATCTCTTGTAAACTGGATTCAGTTTATGCAGAAAGAGATGAATATCCCGCTTACCATTGAAGAGATGAAGACGATCACACCGGATGCTTATTTTGCGGCGGTTGATAAGATGGCGGATATGCACTTGCGGATGCCTGCACAGCGGCAAATCCGCGTGTACCGAAGAAAGAGGATATTATTAAGATTTATACTAAACTTTGGTCTTTTTAAAAAGACAGTAAAACCGCAAAGGGGCCGCAAAGCCGCGGCCCCTCTGCACACCCCTCGGGCTTTTTTTAGAGTGCTTGACTGTGGCGGGCGGAAGGGTATTGACTTGTGCCTGTATGCTGCGGTTGTTCCGGGTTGAACGTTGTGCCGATGGGGCGCCGTGGGCGCTTTGGATGTGTGACGTTGTTGGCAGGGGCTGGCGCGTTTTGTGAACGCCGCGCTTGGTTTGCTGGGATGGTTGTGGTGTGTTACGTTTGCGTGGAATACGTGGGCGCGTTTGTGGACACTGCGCCTAGTTTGCCGGGATGGTTGTGGTGTGTGTTACGTTTGCGTGGAATACGTGGACGCTGTTTGTGGACACTGAGCGCCTGGTTTGCCGGGATGGATTGTGGTGTTGTGTTTACGTTATGTGTGGGT
>ENA-OQAN01001340-OQAN01001340.1-human-gut-metagenome-genome-assembly--contig:-NODE-1340-length-10927-cov-1.790741_pt1 | contig 10927 bp, 20 predicted proteins | sample MGYA00242735_ERZ504527 | MGnify/ENA primary metagenome ERZ504527 (study PRJEB26092, sample SAMD00036230) | human gut metagenome | host: Homo sapiens | study: EMG produced TPA metagenomics assembly of...
TTGAAATAGCAACATTCTACCTAACTCCGCCATTCTTCCAAAAAATACTTTATCAATTATACTGATAGATACTACGCTCAGAATGCCTGCTCCAACCATACATGTCAATAATTATCTCATTTTGATTCACCCCAATGTATTGTAATGCTGCAATAGAAACAATTCCCAAGCAAATAATAACACCATAAAATAATAAAAAAAACTTTATCCATGTACCAAATTTGATGAAGCAAAATATTTTTTATAGACATCATTGGCGTTCTCTGCTTTTCCATTGTCTCAAGCATCATATTATAAGTTTCTTGTTTTCTTATTTCATCAACCTGAATTTGCTCCTCTGCCTTTTCAAAAAGAGCCTTTATTTCGCTATTTCTCATAATCATTCTCCATTAGCTTTTTTAACTGATTTATGCCTAATCGAAATCTTGACTTTGTAGTAGAAACACTGCACCCCATAATCTTTGCAATATCCTTAAATTTCATTTCTTCATAAATGCGAAGAATAATAACTTCTCTCGTATCCTGAGAAGTTTCTTTAATAAATTTTTCAAATAAACAGCATCCTCCACTTCAATCAACATATCTTTCCAATTTGGAATTTTATCAATCTCTTCCTTTTCTATGACTGCTACTTTTTCTTTCTTATCACGGAAATAGTTGAAACATATATTCCTTGCAATGGTCAGGAGATACCCTTTGAGATTATGATGTTTATAGGAAGTTCCATATTTCATAAATTTTAAAAAAGTTTCCTGAGCAATATCGTAAGCATCATTCTCTGTTTGAACCATATATAAACAAAAGCGATAAATATCTGCATAATATCGTTCAACAATAATACTGACTGCTTCTTTATTCCCGCTATGCATTTTTTGAATTAACTCGCTGTCCTTCATAGCGTTTTCTCCAATCATAAAAACGTTTTACACCTTATATAACCACTACAACACTCAAAAAAAGTTCCAACCAAAATAAAAATTTTTCATTTTCTTTTTAAATACTTATAATAACTCACGTAATTCTACATCCTGCAGTTAGGGACTATGAAAAAATTTGTTTTAATCGAAATATAAAAATTCTATAATGCGTCTTTTCGCAACTTGTAAAATAAAATAGGCAGCTAGTTCTTCTTAGCTGCTACCCGCCAATGGAATATTTGGATTCAGGCATTATCCACGCTTCCTACGGTCATTTTTATTATATTCTCAAGTCAATTTATTATCCCTACAAATACAGTATTCTATCATATAGATCTTTCCAGTTTGCTGGTAATATATTCATTTTATATACATCAATTTTTGTCCTGGAAATGAGTCTGTCTAATTCGTTCATCAACATATCAGCATCTTGCTGCAGTAATATTTTCTTTAAAGCATATAATCTTGAATACAAATTTGTATTATCCGGAAGAACATCTGTGCTATCTCTATTATCTGGTATTACCACAGAAGAAGTCATGCCAACTACCATCGAATGATGTGCACAATAATTTCTTAAATTTCTAACAGCATCCAACCATGTATCCATCTGCTTTGTTACTTCTTTCTTATAGTTGGAAGCAGAATATGTATAATCCAACACCTCTTTTCTTAAGTCGCCACGCAAATATGAATAAATCATCACAATCGTACCCATTTCAAAATAAGAAAATGCTGCCCATACAGGTAATACATTGTTTTGGCGAGTTCCCCCTTTACGGTACTCCCTTAGTTCCGGATGTTTTACAACATCTCGTCTGAGTTTTTCCTCATCATTTGTTAAATTGGCAAAAAATTTCGTATTAAAAAAAGTTATATTTCTATTTCTGGTCTTTTTATCTTTCTCGCTCTTAGTAGGTGTGTAGTATTGTCTATCCAAATAAAAGCCTGCATCTCCGGTCTTTAACGAAACAGCATTGGCAATCGCACTTTTAAAACGAACCTCTGCTTTCTTACAATACTTAAATAATAATAACCTTAATTGCACATCAAAATCATATAGTTCAAAGAAAACTTTTGAATTCGCCTTACTTCCAAACGCATTGACTTGTGTCAAAAGAAATTTTCCATAACGGCTTGCTCTGAAATAACCTGCATAACCAAGAAATTCTCTCATCTTTTTTCTCTGACGAAAAGTGATATATTTTTTCATTAATACAACCTGGGATTCTAAATCCATTGGTAACTCAGTATTCGGCATTTGCAGCACCCTCTTTCATAGTAAAAAAAAGAATGGATATACCATTCTTAATCCCGCCAATGGAATATTTGGATTCGGGCATTACCCATGCCTTCCTACGGTCTATGATTATATTAACACATGACATTTAAAATATCAACAATTTATTCAAAAATCCCTTATGTATCCAGCTGTCCTTCTCCTTTTTTCTGTAAATCGGCTTATATAATAAATCAATCATTTTTAGAGCAAGTTTCTCAATGTAGCACAATAACCCTTTTCCGGGTTTACTGGCTACTTGCAACTTGATGGGGATTTCGTTTCCCCATACCCTCGACCGTAATCAAAGATATGCGTATTGGTTTCCATTTACATGGTCACAGCGTGATGATTCTCCATCACTTGCTTTCACAGCAAGCTGTAAAATTTCCTTATGCGGAACCTTTATGCAAAGAGGAGCATTTATGACACGACCCAAAAAAGGCGAATCCCTTATCAAAACCAAAGGCGTTCATCTACGTATGAGTGAAACAGAATATGAAATTCTGTCGGAAAAAGCTATCGCAACAAACATGAGTATTTCTGATTTTATCGAGAAAGAGACACCTAGACGAGAGATATGTCTCTGTCTCTTTGCCCATTATAATAGGCAGCGATTTCACTCGCTGCCTAAATTTCCGTTAAACCGATATCCTACACCGCGCACCGTTTGTATATATACCGGATGTCCAGGATCATCTTCTATCTTTTCTCTAATGTTGCAGATATGTCGCATAACAACATTGTAATCACCCGAATAGGGTTCATTCCAGATTATATCATATATTTGTTCTTTACTAAACACTCTTCCAGGACTTCGCATTAATAAATGCAAAATTTCAAACTCTGTAAAAGACAAATCTATTTTTTTCTGCTTTCGGAATAATTCTCTTGTGGCTAATAAAATAACAATATCTCCATAATGTATTTTCAATGGATTTATATTTTTTTCATCACAATATATATTTCGTCCAGTTTTCAAAGCAGCAAGAACAGACTCTATCATTTCTTCTTCACTATCTTTAAACGATAATAATAATATTTTTCCTATGTTTTCACTCCCTCTAACAGATGTTTCTTCATCTAATTATAAACTTCTTTTCTGCGATATATAAAATAAATAACTGGAACAATCAATAATAGCAGAATGGAGTACGATATTATTAAAATAGGAACTGCGCAAAACACTTTTCCTCCGATTTCATACAAGTTAAAAAATTTAACTACCTGATTCATTTGAAGCATTTGATCTGGAAGAAGTCCCAAAATTTTATTTAATAATGGTAGACTTGTTCCTGATAAAATGATGGAAGAAAAATCAAAATAAAAGGCACGATTACCGCTATTACTGATGAGTTTGTCTTCGCAGAAACCAACATAGTTAGAGATTGCATAAATAAACATCCCAGATATCCACCAAGAACTATCAAAATATATTCCTGAGCATTCGTGATATTATAAATACTCTTCCACCCACTCATACTAGACTGTATGGGACAATTTGCTCCGTCTACACCAAGAATTCCCAAAACAAGCATAGTGTATAACAACATAACCGCCCAGTAAATAGCCGTTATTATGATTGCTCCTGCTTTCACTTTTGCCCATACAGCCTTATTTCTGCCATAATAAGAAGAATAAAAAACTGCATTCGCTTTCAGCTGAAATTCACCTGAAAAAATACCTGCACAAAGGAAACCTAATACCAATGTCAAAATCATAATTATTGAGGGTGAATATTGAAATAAGTTTTTCCATCCCGCTTGATAATCATAATATAAAGGGGTTTTCATTTTTTCATACGCTCTTATTAAATAACTTTTTTCCTTTTCAGAAAACTGATCCTTTCCATCAGTTTCTAACCAATTTTTCAAATTTTTGATACGATTAGAATAAAAATCTACTGCTTCATCAGGAGAAAGAGAATCTGCCAGATAATAATTATAATCGTTAAACTCTCCATAATCACAATTTAGTAAATCCCTTATATCCATGAAACCCTGTCTTTGACTATATGCTATATCATTCTGTCTAAAATCATTCGACTTAGCTTCCGGTGTCTGTGAAATCCTGACATTTTCTTCAATAATTTTTCTAAGCACATCCTCTGTCAGTTCTCCTGACCATTCTTTTTTCAACTCACGAACCTTTAACATAGCCGATATTCCACTTTCCGCATCACCATTACGATTCACATATTTATTATCCCCGATGATAAAAGACAAGACTACTGAAATTACAATAAAAATAAATATCAGCGTAACCTTACTTCCTTTTTTTGAAAAAACTTTTTTTATTTCATAATACGTCATAAGCATCACCTGTTTTCTCTCCGAAATAATATAAGAATATGTCCTCCAAAGTCATCGTTTCCTCTTTCGCATTATAGTGTGGAGATTTTTCAGACAAAATGCGTAATTCTATTCCATCCGAAAGTGTTTTCATATTTGAGACTTTAAACTGTTTTTGCCACATTTCAACTTCATTATTTGCAACTACACAACTCCATACTTTTACTGGTACTGACTGAATAATCTCTTCTTGTGTTCCTGAATGGCTAATCTTTCCATCTTTCATCAATAACACCTGGTTGGCAATGTATTCAATATCCGACACAATATGTGTTGATAATAGCACGAGACGATCCTGTGACAATTCACTGATCAGATTTCGAAAACGTATCCTTTCATTCGGATCCAGACCTGCAGTAGGCTCATCGAGGATCAAACCTTTGGGTTACTTTAGCTATAGCTTGGGCAATCCCTGCACGGCGTTTCATTCCTCCAGACAATTTTTTCATTTTTCTATTCTGCATTTTAGCCAACCCAACCTGCCGCAGAAGTTCTGTTACACGCTTTCGTGCAATACTTATTCGCATTCCTTTAATTGACGCAATATACATTAAATAATCATGAACCGAAAACTCCGGATAAAATCCAAATTCTTGAGGTAAATAACCAAGAATTCTCCTATATTCGCCATCCAATGCAAAAATATCTTTTCCATCACATAATATGCTTCCCGAAGTAGGTTTAATAAGTGTGCAGAGCATTCTCATCAGCGTTGTTTTTCCAGCACCGTTGACACCAAGAAGCCCATAAACTCCATTACTCATCGTCAGCGTGATATCATCAACTGCTTTAAATCCCTGAAATTCTTTTGTTAATTTTTTCAATTCTAATTCCATAATCAAATTCCTCACATTTCTCTGATTACGACCGTTGTGTGATTTCTCGTAATTGACACCATAATAGTCTTATACACTTGCCCCATTACTCTCGTAATATCTTTCACTGCATTTCCATACTCGCCAAATACTGTAACACAAATATAAAACAGATAATATCATCATTCCACACCATATTGATGTAGATATATGCTCATAAATACTATCTTTGAGAACTACAAGCGTCCAAACAGCGATCCAAATCAGACAGGAAAATAATGTGGAAGATACATAATCATCTCCTTTACTGCAAAGTAATCGAAAACATATGCAGCATGTCACATTCATTGGCAAAATAAATTGTATTAAGATATCCATAAATGCAATCTGTAACACAAAAGTGCTGGTTATCAAAAACACACTCAATAGGCAAACATCTACCATGCCGAAGAGTAGCATTCGTGCGGCATATATATTCTTTATGGAAAAAAATGTTGCACCTTCTACTTCCATAGCCCCATTGCTTCTATTTTTCCAGAGTTCCGGAAGTATCAATATTACAAAACTCGGTGCCAAAATCCCCATGCAGCGCCTTGTATAAATACTACTGTCTGATAAGAACATTGTCATCCAAAGGATTAGTAATACTGCCCCTTGAGCAAACCACCAGTGCTTCTGTATATACGAAGCTTGCTGATATAAAAATTCTAACCATGACATATTTCTTTCGATTTCTCCATCCCAATATGCTTCTTTCGATTTTATAATGGTCTGTTGTAATTTTTTCTCATCTATATTTCTATCCTTCTGATTTTTTGCATACGCATGCAATTTTTCATCAACTGTCATCATCATTTCTTATCCCCCAGATAAACACTCAACAATTCTTTTGCTTTTCCTATCCTATATTTTACAAGAGGAAGTCCTATGCCAATAATATCTGCTACTTCTTTTAATTTCAAATCCTGAAAAATAATGTAGAATAACTACTTCCTGCAAAATCTTCTGGAAGTTTTTTTATTTGATTCTTCTATATCTATTTTTATTCTCAATTACAGCAATTGGATTTTCCCCCTTATCTGGTAACGCTTCCATCACAATATCTCTTTTTTTCTTATAACTATCCCGACATAAATTTCGAGCAATCACATACAAATAATTAGCAGTCTTTCCCAATGATGATACGATCTAAATGATCGAAAAAAGTGTTCAAATGTTGCTTGAGTAATATCTTCTGCATCACAGTCTGTGTATGTATGTAATCGACAATAATTCCGTATAGTTGAATAGTATTTTTTTACGAATACCTCTATAGCTTCTTCATCACCATTTTTCATTTTGTGAATCAAAAGAAAATCTGCATCCACTTCTTTCCTCCTTTTTCTACTGAAAGCACTTTCTATTATATATAACGAATAAATTGTACAAAAAGATAGTCAATACACCTACTTTATAAGCGTTTTTTTTTAACCACCAAAGCAGGCTCATCAGTTTTTTATCCTTTTTGCTTAGGAAAGCACACTACAATTTCAAAAACATTATTATTTAGAGAAGCACTGATAGAACCGCCCATTTTTACTGTTAAATTCTTTGCTATTGTGAGACCCAAACCGGTTGTTTTGCGGGAACGGGATAAATCTGTTGTATAAAAACGATTAAATATTTTGTCTATATCAGATTCATTTATGCTGTCTGTAAAATTCTGAAAAGAAAAATGGTAATTTTCATTATCATCATAAGATGAAAATGATAATCACTTTTCCCATGTGACAAGGCATTAGAAATGATATTTTCAAAAATTCTGGTTACTGCTTTTTCATCTCCATAAAATGGAAAAGAAATCTCTGCAATACTTAATGCTGGAATTATTTTGCGTTCCTCAAAAGATTTAAAAAAGGAAACTGCAACAGAGCGTAAAACAGCATTTAAATCAAATGTAGTATAAGAAAATTCCATTTCATCAGCTTCTATTCGTGCAAATTCAAACAACTGATTTAGTAACTGATTTAAAACATTCAATCTTTCATTTATAACAACTGCTGCATCTAAATCTTCCTCGGACAACTCCGGCGATTGTAGAAGCATTTGGGTATATCCTTGAATAGCAGTCACAGGTGTTCTAAGATCATGAGCTAAATTTGTAATTGTTTCTTTGATTGCCTCATCCTTTTTTGTAATGAATATACTTGTTTGTGGTAAACTCGAAGCAATTCATTTAAAGCATTTACAAGATCGGTTATATCGGAAGAAGGAAAATCTAATGTCAATTCCGCATGGGTAAATGAATGTAAAAGTGTTTGCAATTTCTGGCTTAACCGGGTTACCTCCCTACGATGAAGCAAGTAAAATGATAAAACAATAATAAGAGATAGTGTCACAATGATAGCATATATTTGAAGTACCACACTCATAACATTATCCCTCCCTGCATTATGTAATATCTCTTTTCTTGAAAATTGTTCCTATAACTCCACCAAATATAATCATATAGGCGAAGAAAATGATAATTGCGGTTGGAAGCCATTGAACTGCCATATCTATTCTTGTTTTATTGATATTACTAATTGCCCAAAAAATTGTGATGTTATATCCTAAGCCCAAAATACTTTCCAATCCATGAAGAACCAAATAACCAAAAAATATAAGCAAAGCATTAACTGCCATGCTAACTGAACTGTTTCTTATGAGAAAAACAAGTGAAATTGCGAGCGTTGATACAGCCATATGATATAATGCCTCACAGAATATGTAGGACACTATATTGCTAATGCTTGTAAAAGTAAGACCGCTTATTCCAAAAAAAATTTTATTACATAACAAACCAATTAAAAAGGCAGACACCAAAAAAAGAATGATACACTCCAGCCAATTACCAATTTTGATAAGAAGTAACTCCATCGTGACAGACCTTTTTCTATATAATGTTTTACAGTCCCTTGACGAAAATCATTTGAGAAATAGTAGCTGCAAAAAATAATCAAAGGGAATACAACCGGGTAATAATTAAAAAAAGAATCCCAGTAATTTGCAGAAACTTCTGTACCTACCAAATATTCCCTCATGCCAATCGTTGCTTTTTGTGCATAAGCACATAAGAATATCCATCCTGTCATCATAAGAAAACATACTTTCAAGACTTTTCCATGTATTGCTTTATAAAAATCAGCTCTAATTAAATTAAGCATTGACTATGCCTCCTCTCATTTTTTCATTAAAGTAATCTTCCAGTGACTCCTTTGTTACAGTACATTCATCAACAGAAATTCCATGATTAACCAGTAAGGAGTTTACAATTCCGGGATTGTCTACATATTCAAAAATCCGAATATTATTATCGGAAAGAATTTCGTAGTTTTTAGTATGGAGATTTTTCTCTATTAAAATAGCGGCCTGTGCAGTATCTGATGCCTTAATTTTTAAACAACATTGACATTTTTCATTTAATTCTTTTGCAGTGATTTCTTCAATCAGCTTGCCATTTTTAATAATGCCGTATTTTGTTGCAATTTTTGACAATTCCCCCAAGATATGACTGGAAATCATAATGGTAATATGTTCTTCCCTATTTAGTTTTAATAAGAAATTCCTCATATCTTGTATTCCAGTCGGATCTAAGCCATTGATAGGTTCATCAAGAATCAGAAAATCAGGATTTCCCAACAAGGCAACGCCAATGGCTAAACGCTGTTTCATACCTAATGAAAATTTTTTTGACAATTTTATTTTCATATTGTGACAGACCCACCTGCTTTAAAATTTGTTGTACAGATTCTTTACTTGACAGTCCATATGCTTTTCTAAATACTTCCAAATTTTGTTTTGCGGTTAATTCTGCATAAAGTGCCGGAGATTCAATCACACAACCAATACGATAACGCTCGGTCTGGGGAACAAAATTTCCAAATAGTTCAATAGAGCCTTCTGATGGTTCAACCAAACCTGCAATCATTTTCATTAAAGTAGACTTACCAGCACCATTTTTCTCCAATCAAGCCATATATTTCGCCTTTTTTTAATAGAAATGGATACTTTATCAACAGCATAATAATTTGTGTATTTTTTAGATACTGTGTTCGTTCTTAATATATATTCCATGATATATCCCTCCTTGTGGTTTTAGTGTAAGGGATAAGTTTAAGTAAATTATTTTTCTAAATCTAAGGATTTCATAAAGATTATATGTCCATCTTAAACCCAATTCCCCAAACCGTTTTAATATATGATTTACTATTATCTATTGCAGCAATTTTTTTGCGTAAGTTGCTGATATGAACATTGATAGCATTTTCAGTTCCCTCTAAAGTTTCATTCCATAATTGCTCATAAATCATATCTTTCGTAAATACTTGTTGCGGATGTTCCATAAGCATTTTCAATATAACAAACTCATTTTTTGTAAGGGGCAATTTTTGATTTTTTAGAGTGGCCTCCATTCCTATTGTATCTAAATTTAAATCGCCACAACATAACAAGGAATTTGATGTATATTGATTTTCATAAATCCGTCGCAAAATCGTTTCAATCCTTGCAAGTAGTTCTTCTATATCGAAGGGTTTCGTTACATAATCATCAGCACCGTTTTTCAATAAGAAAATTTTACTTTTAGAATCTTCTTTTGCAGATAGACCGATTACAGGTACATTTTTTGTTTTCTTTATTTCTACTAAAACTTGTTCGCCAGAAAGACCGGGAAGCATTAAATCCAAAATAATCAGATTAACTTTTTTGCTTTTCAAGAAAAAGAAGGGCTTCTGTTCCTGAATAAGCAGAATATGTTATATAACCATTTTTCCGAAGATATTTAACAAGCATATCATTGATAGCCATATCGTCATCAACTATTAGAATTGTGTAATTCATATAAAATACCTCTCTTTAACATTGATCAATTTGCAGAATATAATTTTATGGCATATTCGTATCAACTTTATCACAATCGTTTGCTATATTCAATCATGTGGCTATCTGACAGCAAAATAAAATACTACTTAACATCAAATTTCATTACATTCTCATAATTCAACCCGAAATGTACAATGATATAGGGTGATATGAGAATGAACCAAGATGAAATCAGGTTTGACTTTCATGGGCTCGGGCTGGCAATCAAACAAGCTAGAGAAGAAAGAGGCTGGACACAGGCCTATGTGGCGGAGCTGGTCGGCAAGACAGACCGCACGATTATGAATATTGAAAATAAGGACAACATCCCAGCTTCAATTTATTTTTCAAACTCGTTACCATGTTCGATATTTCCGTAGACCAGTTTTTCTACCGGGAAGAACAGCGGGACGAGCACAGTTGCAGAAAGCACATTGATGTACTTCTCAACTCCATGAATGAAAAGGAGCTAGTTGTCATGGAGCCACAGCCGAAGGCTCAAGAAAGCCAGAGAAACGGAGGTTCAGAAATAAGAGCCTCTGTTTTTTTGTGCTATTTTGGGGGTGTCGCTAAATGGCAAGCAATGCCTCTGTGGCCACAAGTGGCACAAAGGCGGCTTGTTGGGGCTCGCCCCAAACCCGTATCTTCGGGCCAACATGGCCCGAAGTGTCAGCGTCGCTTTGC
>ENA-OQAN01001342-OQAN01001342.1-human-gut-metagenome-genome-assembly--contig:-NODE-1342-length-10920-cov-1.850922_pt1 | contig 10920 bp, 14 predicted proteins | sample MGYA00242735_ERZ504527 | MGnify/ENA primary metagenome ERZ504527 (study PRJEB26092, sample SAMD00036230) | human gut metagenome | host: Homo sapiens | study: EMG produced TPA metagenomics assembly of...
ACTTCTTTCATAACATTCTGGGATTCCTCAACATTATCCCAGAATCCTGGTTCTTCCATATTCAGTTCTAATTGATCAATTCTCTCTTTTTTTGCTTCTAACGCAAGGGAACCACTAAGATCTTCTAGTGGTTCCTGAAAAGAGTTTAATTTATATTTTAATTGTTCTGCTTCAATCATTGATAAAAAACTCCTTATTTATTCCTTCCGCAGCAGTTCTTATACTTCTTACCACTTCCACATGGGCAAGGATCATTTCTGCCGACTTTTGCTCCTTTTCTTACATAAGGCTTCTTCTCAACTTCTGCATCTTTGTTTGTTCCAGTGATCTTTGGAGCTTCTTCTCTCTCGATCTTCTGCTCAACCTGTACGTGGAACAGTGCACCTGTTGTCTCTTCCTGAATTGCCTTTGTCATATCATTGAACATCTCAAATCCAGCCATACGGTATTCAACAACTGGATCTCTCTGTCCATATGCCTGAAGACCAATTCCTTCTCTTAATTGATCCATATCATCAATATGATCCATCCACTTGCGGTCGATGACTTTCAGTAAGATAATACGTTCAATCTCACGAAGATCAAAGTCTTCGAATTCTTTTTCTTTCTGTTCATATAATGCAACTGTTTCTTCCTGTAATCTTGCTACCAGATCATCAACTTTACCAGAAGATTTCTCTGCATCTGTTAATACGATCTTATTCAGTGGTACAATTGGAAGCAACTCTGCATTCAGTGCTGCCAGATCCCACTCTTCTGGTGGAAGCTCATCACTGATCACCTGATATACATGATTTGCAACTGTTTCTTTCATCATGCCTAAAACAGATTCTTTCATGTCATCTCCGTCAAGAACACGGCGGCGTTCTTTGTACATAACTTCTCTCTGTTCATTGTTGACTCTATCATAATCTAACAGATTCTTACGAATACCAAAGTTGTTATTCTCAATCTTCTTCTGGGCTTTCTCGATCGTCTTGCTGATCGTCTTATGCTGGATTTCTTCTCCTTCTGGAATTCCCAGTGCATTGTATATACTGATCATTCTTTCAGATCCAAACAATCTCATCAGATCATCTTCCAGTGATAAATAGAACTTAGATTCACCTGGATCTCCCTGACGTCCAGCACGACCACGTAACTGGTTATCGATACGTCTGGATTCATGACGTTCTGTACCGATGATCTTTAATCCGCCAAGTTCTGCAACACCATCTTCCAGCACGATGTCAGTACCACGACCAGCCATGTTCGTAGCGATCGTTACGGCACCAATCTCACCTGCGTGAGAGATGATCTCTGCTTCTTCTCGTGGAATTTCGCATTCAGTACGTTGTGTTTGATTCCACGTTTCTTAAGCATTGCACTTAATTCTTCAGACATCTCGATGGTGATCGTACCAACTAAAACAGGCTGTCCTTTTGCATGAGATTCAATGATATCTTCGACAACAGCATTCATCTTCTCACGTTTTGTCTTGTAGATCGCATCATCATGATCGATTCTCTGAACTGGTTTGTTTGTTGGAATCACAACAACGTCCATTCCATAAATCTCTCTAAATTCCTGTTCTTCTGTAAGTGCAGTACCTGTCATACCTGCTTTCTTGTCATATTTATTGAAGAAGTTCTGGAACGTGATCGTTGCAAGAGTTTTGGATTCTCTCTTGACCTTTACATTTTCCTTCGCTTCGATTGCCTGATGCAGACCATCAGAATAACGTCTTCCTGGCATGATACGTCCTGTAAATTCATCGACGATCAATACTTCATCATCTTTTACTACATAGTCTTTGTCTTTAAACATTAAGTTATGTGCACGAAGTGCTAAGATGATATTGTGCTGGATCGCAAGGTTCTCTGGATCTGCAAGATTCTCGATATGGAAGAATTTCTCGACTTTCTTCACGCCATCTGCAGTCAGCATGATCTGTTTATCTTTTTCATTGACAAGGAAATCTCCATCTTCTTCGATATCCTCGTTCATTAAGATATCCATCTTGGATAATTCACCATCAGAACTTCCTCGTTCCATCTGGCGGGCTAAGATATCACATGCACGGTACAATTCTGTAGACTTACCACTTTCACCGGAAATAATCAGTGGTGTTCTTGCCTCATCAATCAGTACGGAATCGACCTCATCGACGATCGCATAATGAAGATCTCTCTGTACAAGATCTTCTTTCTCAATGACCATGTTATCTCTTAAGTAGTCAAATCCTAATTCATTGTTTGTAATATAAGTAATATCACAGTTATATGCTTCACGACGTTCATCATTCTCCATATCATTTGTAACAACACCCACAGTTAATCCAAGAAAATTATGAACTTTTCCCATCCACTCGGCATCTCGAGTTGCCAGATAATCATTGACTGTTACGATATGAACGCCCTTTTCTTCCAGCGCATTTAAATATGCAGGTAACGTGGATACTAAAGTTTTACCTTCACCAGTTCTCATCTCTGCGATACGTCCCTGATGCAGGATGATACCACCGATCAGCTGTACACGGTAATGTTTTAAACCGATCGCACGGCTACTGGCTTCTCTTACTGTTGCATATGCTTCTGGTAACAGATCATCTAATGTCTCTCCATTTGCAAGTCTTTCTTTAAATTCAACAGTCTTATGTCTTAGTTCCTCATCTGACAATTTCTGCATGGACTCATCGAGTGCTTCGATCTTGTCAACCGTCTTGCTGATTCGTTTTAGTTCCTTATCACTGTGAGACCCAAATACTTTATCAAATAAACCCATAAATAATCTCCTAAGTTTCTTTTTATGATTGTTCCATCTTGTGATCGTTCTGTCTCTGACATCTGATATCAAGATAGTCTTATATCTATTATATAGTCTTTTGCTATTGTAACACTTAACATTATAAGGTGCAAGTTAACTAATTGTAAAAAATTTCTCAATAAATTTTTGAAATTTTTTTTAATAAAAAAAAAGTATGAAAAAAGGAGATCCTTGTCATAAGGATCTCCTCCATCTTCCGATCTTCTAAAATTCAGGTTCGATCAGTCCGTATGTATTTCCTTTTCTCTTGTATACAACATTGACTTCAAATGTATCAGCATTGCGGAATACAAAGAAATCATGTCCTAATAATTCCATCTGTACACAAGCTTCTTCTACATCCATTGGTTTGATAGCAAACTTCTTGCTTCGGATGATTCTGATCTCATCATCTTCCACATCGTCTTCCTGCTCCATAAATTCCTGTTTGAAGCTTGTTCCATCATATTTCTGATTCATAAGTCTTGTTTTATATCTGCGGATCTGGCGTTCGATCACATCTACTACCAGGTCAATAGATACATACATGTCTTCACTGCCTTCTTCAGCACGGATAATGTGCCCTTTCATAGGAATGGTAACTTCTATCTTCTGTCTTCCCTTCTGAACACTTAAAGTTACATTCACGATCGTATCGTCTACTAAATATTTGTCGAGACGTCCGAGTTTCTCTTCAATTGCTGCTTTGATACCTTCTGTAACTTCAATGTTCTTTCCACTAATAATGAATTTCATGGCTCCCATCTCCTTTACCTTTTTTGTATGAATTCATTATAACATATAATTCTGATTAAGAAAACAAAATCTTTTTATAAATAGTAAACAAAACATATGTTTCTTTTTGAAGTTATCCACAGTTATTATTTGTCGAATTGTGGATGTGGATAATGTGGATAACTCTGTGGGTAACTCATTTTTGGCTAAAATATGCCATTTCTGTATGTTGATAACTTTGTGGGTATTTTGTTAGCAATATGTGTGTAATTTTTCCATTTAAAAAAATCAACCTGCTTTTTTGTTATACAACTAGCACAAAATCGACAAAAAGCGGTTGATTTTTTAATTTATGAGTCACTATATAAAAAATAGCTTAAATTGTCTGAAAATTAGGCATTTTGAAGATATCGCTCGACTGAATACACACAGTTGGCACCATCTGACACCGCCGTCACCACCTGACGAAGATTTTTGCTTCTTCCATCCCCTGCAGCAAAGATTCCCGGAATATTTGTAACACCGTCTTCTCCTGCGATAATATATCCTTTTTCGTCTGTTGATAACTTTCCAGATAAAGCTCGGAAGCTGGTTTTGTCCCCACAGCGATAAAGATTCCATCAACATCTAGTAACTTATCCACATGGTTATCTACATCTTGTATATGAAGTTTCTCCACAACCTCATCTCCATCGATTTTTGTCACGATCGTGTTCCATAAGATTTCAATCTTGTCGTTCTTCTTTACTTCATCCTGAAGAATCTTTGCACCACGAAATTCATCTCTTCGATGGATCAGATAAACTTTTTTACACATACGGCTTAAGAATATTGCATCTTCCAATGCAACATTTCCACCACCAACAACTGCTGTTACCTTATTTCTAAAAAATGCTCCATCACATGTTGCACAATAAGATACTCCCATTCCCTTTAATTTTTCTTCTCCTTCTATTCCCAAAGTCTGATGAACTGCTCCTGTTGCAAGAATGATCGTCCTTGTTTTTAATGTATCTCCATTCTTAAGCATGATCTCTTTGATTTCTTCGTCTGCATAGATTTCTTTAACTTCTGCTGTAATACTTTTAGCACCAGTTCTTTCGCATGCTCTGAAATTTTAATCCAAGATCCATTCCATTTGTCTTTGGAATTCCAGGATAATTATCAACTTCATAAGTCTGTACAACCTGTCCTCCTGGCATATATTCTTTCTCGATCATAACAAAATCAAGCATTGCTCTCTGTGCATAGATTGCTGCAGACATTCCAGCTGGTCCGGAACCTATAATTACTAAATCGTATATTTTCATGATATTATCTCCTTTTACTCAAAATTTCTGCCTTATTCTTTCTTCATTAGTTTTAATAAAAACTCCACTGTATCTTGGAAGTGTGATCGTAAGCTCACTGTCTTTTCCTTTTTTCTTTAGATGAATATTTTCTTTACGTTTCTTCATCGTTCCACCATACTGTTCCCATTCAGTATGTAACAATGTTCTTCTCGTATGGTGTCCTTTGATCGTTAATTTATAATCTTTCTGTCTTTGTCAGAGAAATTAAAGATTCCAACGATCTTGTGATCTGCCGTTTTTCTTCCGATCGCATAAATACATCGTTCTTCCTGATGCAGTCCAGCCATTCAAAGTTTTCTCTATGATAATCATAATGGAAAGCTTTTTCTTTCTTGTAAATGTCATTTAATTTGACCATATATTTATGGAAGGCATCATGAATCGGATATTTTAAGATCATCCATCTTGTTCCTGTGCTTCGCTCCATTCCCTGATCTGTCCAAATTCATTCCCCATAAAGTTTAATTTCTTTCCTGGATGGATCATCATATACATATACATAGCCCTTGCCTGTGGAAATTTATCTTCATAATCCCCATACATCTTCTGTAAGATCGTTGCCTTGCCATGTACAACTTCATCATGACAATATTCTAACATATAACGTTCATTCCAGAAATACACCATAGAGAATGTTAGTTTGTGATAATCACACTTCGATATTCTGGTCCAGTCTGAAAATATTCCAGAGTATCGTGCATCCATCCTAAATCCCATTTGTAATCAAATCCTAACCCGCCTTTCCATACAGGTTCTGTCACACCTGGATAAGCAGTGGAATCTTCTGCGATCAGCATAGCGGTTGGATGACGTTGTTTTAAACCTAAATTGAATGCTTTTAAGAAGTCGATCGCTGTATCATTGACTCCTCTGCTTTCATCTCCCTGCCAGTAGATCAGGCGGCTCACTGCATCCATACGGATTCCATCAAAATGATACTCTTCCAGCCAATAGTTGGCCGCTGATTGCAAGAAGCACTGAACTTCTCTTCTGGAATGAATAAAGTTGCAACTTCCCCATTCACTCTCTCCAGTATCTTTATTATCGTATTCATATAATGGAGTTCCATCATATAATTTCAGTCCATATCCATCTACTGCAAAATGAACTGGCACAAAATCCATAATGACTCCAATCCCTGCCTGATGCATCATATCAACAAATTTCATTAATTTATCTGGAGTTCCATAACGTTTCGTTGGTGCAAAAAATCCAGTGTTTTGGTATCCCCATGATCCATCAAATGGATGTTCTGACAGTGGCATTAATTCTACATGGGTATAATTATTTTGTTTTAGATATGGAACGAGCATCTTGGCAATCTCATCATACTGATACCAGCCATTCTCATCTTTCTTATTCATTCTCCATGAACCCATATGCATCTCATAGATATTGATGGCATCTTCCATTCCGACACTTCTCATCTGCATCCATGATCTGTCATTGAATCTGTATGTTGTGATATCTCTGATAATAGAACATGCCCCCGGTCTTAGTTCCATCTCAAATCCATAGGGATCACAATGTTCCTGCCGGTTTCCATCTGGTCCGTAGATGCAGTATTTGTACATCTGACCTTCTTTAGCTTTGTCGGAGTAGAATAAAAAGAAACCACTTTGTGCGTCTTGTTCCATAAATTCTTCATTCCAGTCATTAAACTCCCCAATGATCGATATCCTGGAGGCTCTTGGTGCATAGGTTACAAAACGAATCTTATCACCGTCTTTATGTGCACCCATATAACGATATGCATCAAATAATTTTCCATCATAAAAATCTTGCCGGTTCATGTTTGTGCCTCCTTTTATCATACAACTGTTGTTTTTCATTCATATGTATATTATAATAAATGTATGTGTATACAACAACCACCAAAATAGTGTTTTTGGTGGTTATCGAACATTTTTCATTGTTTTGTAGATTATCTTTTTTATATGATTTTAAAGGAGTTTTTGATATGGTAGAGAAGAAAACTGATCGTCGTATTTTGAAAACAAAACGTGCGCTCAGAGAGAGCCTGCTTTATTTATTAAAAGAACAGCCAATACAAAAAATATCCGTTTCCCGCCTATGTGAGAAATCGGATATTAACCGCAGTACATTTTATACGTATTATTCCAGTCCGATGGATCTTCTGGAGTCGATTGAAGATGAAATTCTAAATACACTAGAAGAAGATATGATCCAGTTTGAGAAGGAAAATTCAATTTCACAGTTGATGAATTCTATTATCTTTTATATCAGTGAGCATAAGCAGTTGGTAAGATTGTTGTTCTCAGACCATGGTGATCCAGGATTTCAAAATAAACTTCTGCTTGCCACCCAACACTGGACCATGCCAATGTGGCAGAGCCGCCGGCCTGATTACGATGCGGAGGCTTTGTCTTCTTTGCATATTTATATTGTGAGCGGATGCATGGCTGTGATCCAACAGTGGATCACAGGTGGATTTCAGGAGTCCGAAGAGGAAGTTTCTTCTTTGTTGGAGAAATTGTCTGCTTCTACTTCGGCTGGATTTTTGCAAGGGAAATAAATAAAATGGATTTTCATAATACATACTGCTATTATAATCATCGATTTTTTCACTTAAAAATGAATTATAAACTTTGATCAATGCATCAATTACTGATCAATTACAAATTCATCTAATACTTCCTGCAGTCTTTCAAAGAACATACTAGCATGATATCCATCTGCGGATGCATGAGATATCGTCAAAGCAGCAGACAGCTTTCTTCTGCCCTCTTCTTCCACATATTTTCCAAATGTAATGATCGGAAATAGATTTGGTCTTCCGGTTGGCACCCATGTGCTGTAGCCTGTGAAATCCATCCATGGCACACAGGAGATACAAAAGAAGTTTGGCGGCTGCCCTTCTTTTCCTTTGGGTCCTTTGACATCTTTGTATGTTTCCATATCATTTATAATGTTTTGATAGCATGTCTGAAAATCATCATCATAATAAGACCAGATGTCTGAAAATGTATGATCATCTTTGTGAAAGATCGTAAAGTTTGGATGCATCACATCAAAATAACCAGGTCTTCCTTCCTGATCGACTCCCATTTTAAATTCTCTTTTCTCATTGACAACTTTTCCTGTGCAGTAAATAAATGCCGGATAAAACTTTAATCCACATTTTTTGACCTGCTGATACAGATTTTCCACATCTAGACGTACTGTAACAGTATAACCGCATGGTATCATCTGCATATAATATTCAAAATGTTTCTGTCGTTCCCATTTTTCTGGGTCTAGTAAATAAAACATGTCAGACACCTCCTTTTTTAGCTTTCGATATCAGATCATTTCATATCCACCTAAAACTACCGGCATTTTCAATACTTCCAATACTCTCTCAAGCAATACTCCTTCTCTGTTTGGATAATCAAATCCATAACTTGCCTTGATTGCCTGTGTGATAAACTGCACACCCTTATCCAGTGCGATTGGCAGACTGTCTCCGTCTAACAGGCTTCCTATCATAACAGAAGTATAAGCATCTCCTGTTCCCGGATAAAATGTTGGGATATAACGGCATTTTATCTTCCAATATGTATTACAAGTTCTATCGTAAGCGATCACATTAGAATCTTTATCTTTCTCTTTATCTGGAACACTTGTCACAACAATGATATCTGGTCCCATATCAGACAAACGTTTTACCCATTCTTTGATCTCTTCATCGGTTGTTGTCTGTTTGTATTCTTCCCCTAATAAAAGACTTACTTCTGTAAAATTGGGTGTAATAATGTCAGCTTTTGTTACCAGACGTTTCATTCCTTCAACTAATCCTTGATCCATCGTTGAATACAAGTTTCCATTATCTCCAAGGACTGGATCGATCACAACCATATTATCCTCTGTTCCAAAATCATCAATAAATCCGGAAACGATCTCAATCTGACGTTCAGATCCTAAGAATCCAAGAATAAATACAAGTCAAAATCGATTATTAGCTCTTTCCAATGATCGATATAGTCCTGCATATGATCTGTAAAGTCACAAAACTAAAGGTATCAAATCCCCCAGTATGATTGGAAAGGATCGCTGTCGGCAATGGACAGACCTGCACTCCCATGGATGAAAGGATGGGAATGATCGCTGTCAACGAAGCTCTTCCAAAACCAGACAGATCATGAATTGCTGCCACTCTTTTTACACTATGCTTCATTTTGTTTCTCCTTTTTATAATCCGATCATTGTACTATTTTAAACGGAACGTCAGGATTCCTTTGTAATCGATCACATGGATCGCTTCATCTTTTTTCATCTGTTCCATCATCGCTTCTGGATCTTTCACATCTCTGCTTTCTAAGAATCCTCGTACTTCAAACTGATTCATAGGATGTCTTCCGATAATGGATTTAACCGCTTCATAGTCATCTTCAATCTCACTGAAAAATGCACCAGAACTCATCATCTCAATCGAAATACCACCAAGTGTCTCAACCGCATATCGCATGCGTTCTTCAGATACAACATTCACATCTGCTTCTGCTGGCGGACGAACTGGTGTATTTAAGTATAGTCTGTCATATTTTAATTCTTTTAATAATTCTTGAAACTTAAGAATAGACTGCTCATCATCGTTGATCCCATCAACTAGCATGATTTCCAACCAAAGTTCTCCTTCATACATGTGAGTGAACTTTTTGAGACCTTCAAATTCTTCTTCAAATTTGATCGTTCCATAAGGTCGGTCGATCTTCTTGGAAATTTCCTGGTTATAAGCATCCAGAGATGGCAATACCATATCAGCATGGCATAATTCTTCTCTGACTTGTGGATCAGAAAGCAACGCACCATTGTGATCACTGCGACTGGCTTGTCTGTTAATGCTTTCAGAGCAACTACTAATTCACCAAGATTTGCTGCTAAAGTAGGTTCTCCTTCTCCAACGACCGTTACGATATCAAATTTATCAGAGTCTTTAAGATACTGTTTAAATTCCGCTATGATATCTTCTGTTTTATAAAATTCCTGACGTTTATTTGTCATTTTATCGGTTCTTCCTAATTGACAGTAGATGCAGGAATAGTTACATGTCTTCTTAGGCAGTGGACTGATACCTAAGGATCTTCCTAGTCTTCTGGATGGGATCGGACCAAATACATATTTAAAATCGTTCATATTGATATTTCCTTTTCCTATTATTTTTGTATAATTCTTATTATACGGCACGTATACAAAATTTGTCTATATGAATTGTTCTTTGAAAACTCCTGAAATTTAATTTCTATGGGTTTTCTTTCTATAACTCTTGCGTTACAATAGTATAAAATAAACAGGAGGATATTAAGTAATTCAATGAAAAAAGATAAAAACATTCTGGTTGTTATGCCAGTAAAAGACGAACATAAAAAAACATTAGAACAACATTCTCAAGGCAATAAATTTATATACAGTTCATACGATAATGTAACTCAGGAAATGGTACAGGAAGCAAATGTGATCATTGGAAATGTAGATCCATTTTACTTACAGGAAGCAAAAAACTTAGAATGGCTGCAGCTTAATTCAGCAGGGGCTGATCCTTATGTGAAGAAAGGCGTGCTTCCTGAAGATGTAATATTGACGAATGCTACAGGGGCCTATGGACCAAGCGTTGCAGAACATATGCTGGCAGTCTTATTTTCCCTACAAAAGAAATTACATCTATACAGAGATAACCAAAATCAATGTGAATGGCAAGATGAAGGAGGTGTCATGTCCTTATGCGGAGGAACACTTCTGATCGTGGGACTCGGTGACATCGGATTATACTTTGCAAGATTAATGAAAAATTTTGACTACCATATCATCGGAATCAAACGAAGACCAGGGCAGGTACCGCAAGATATCGATGAACTCCATACCATGGATGATCTGGATAAATTGCTGCCCAAAGCAGATGTTGTATTATCTGTACTTCCAGATTCTAAAGCAACACGAAATATCTTCAATAAAGATCGTTTTGAAAAAATGAAGAACACCTCAATCTTGCTAAATGCTGGAAGAGGCAGTGCAGTTAATACAGAGGATCTTTGCGAAGCTTGATCCAAGG
>ENA-OQAN01001346-OQAN01001346.1-human-gut-metagenome-genome-assembly--contig:-NODE-1346-length-10900-cov-1.518147_pt1 | contig 10900 bp, 16 predicted proteins | sample MGYA00242735_ERZ504527 | MGnify/ENA primary metagenome ERZ504527 (study PRJEB26092, sample SAMD00036230) | human gut metagenome | host: Homo sapiens | study: EMG produced TPA metagenomics assembly of...
GAAATACCTCCGGCAGCACCAGTTGAAACCCCATATCCCATGATACCTCTTGAGGTGACAAACAGTCCCGGAATTTGTTCGGTAAGCACAGGTAATAAAGAGGGTTGCATGGCATGTTCTATGTCGATGCGGTTGATTACGGAAACTGTTTGTGAAAGATGGCGCACATCTGTCTCGTTACGGCTTCCTGTAACCACTACCTCTCCTATTTCATAAACTTTGCTTGCACGAATTGTATCATGTTTTTGTTCTTGCGACATTCCTGGGGTGCAGATCAGGTTCAAAAAGCCTGCAAAAACAATTGTTTTTCTTATATTGGTTATTCTATCCATTACTGATTTTGATTTTGATGGCAAAGATACCCTATTTCAGGATATAATACTTACCTCGATTACTGATTATGTTTACTTTATTACGGTTTCTTAGATAAGAAGTGATGCTTTTATAAGCAGTTTATTAATTTATATAGATTGTACGCGCATTTCTTTTCAGACAAAATACAAGAAAAGTAAATGTAAATATTAGAGAAAAAATCATATCTTTGCATTATGATTGAATTAGCAAAACATATTGAAGTATTACTCCTGGAGAACGATTGCGTGATTGTTCCTGGTCTGGGAGGCTTTATAGCTCACTATCGTTCGTGTGTATACAACGAAGATACGGGAGAGTTTTGTCCGCCGGCACGTACAATCGGCTTTAATCCTCAACTTGTCATGAATGACGGTTTGCTTGTACAGTCTTATATGCAAGCATATAATACGGATTTTCCTGATGCAACCCGCAAGATAGAAAAGCTCGTAACAGAAACTGAAAGAAGATATTTACCGATACGGACATATATATTTGAACAATGTAGGTACGTTGTATTATAATATGAACGGAGTATATGAATTTGAACCGGAAGCAAATGGTTTCTTTACTCCCTCATTATATGGACTTCAAGGATTCACATTTCCAAAGTTGTCACCAGAGAATGTACCTCAGGAGAAACCTTTAGTCGAATATGCTATGCCCCGCACGGTAAAGACCAGTACACGCCGTTCGTCCTTTCATTACCGCAGATGGAGTAAGAACATAGTAGCAATAGCAGCTGCAATATTGTTGTTTTTCTTGTTTTCTATTCCAGTGGAAAACACCTACTTGGATGATGCTGAATATGCTTCTTTAGGTTCGACTGGATTATTTGATGCTATTAAAAATCATTCTATGGCATCAAGTATTATTACGGTTTCTCCTTCTGTTCAGCAACAGGAAAAGAAAACAAAAAACAGTAAAAAAAACAATCTGTAAAGAATAATATCAAATACACTGAAACCGGTTGCTGTGAAAATTGAAAAAGTTGCAGCTCCATCGGCAAAGCCGGCAGCACATGTTGTAAAGGATGTGAAGCAACCTGTAGAAAAAAAGACTCCTGCAGCTAATAAAAGTGCCTCAAAAAGCGACTACAAAAGCTGGCAGTTATATTATAGTTGCAAGTCTGGCAACAAATAGTGACGCAATGCAAGTCGTAAAACAAATGCAGCAAAAAGGTTATAAGGAAGCGCAAATTCTGGAATCGGACGGACGTTTCCGTGTTGCAATCAACCGATATACTAATCAGACTGATGCATATAAGCAGATTAAAGAATTGAAGAAAAATGCAGATTTTGCGTCAGCATGGGTGCTTACAACTAAATAAACCGAGAATAATCACATTATGAAAAGAGTCAGATGTCCGAAGTGTGACAACTACATACAATTTGATGAAACAAAATACGAAGAAGGTCAGTCATTGGTATTCGTATGCGATAATTGTAAAAAACAGTTTGGTATCCGTATTGGAAAATCCAACTTAGTGCAGGTTCCCGTCGTGAAGAAGTCGTTGATGAGAGAGAAGGAACGCAAGATTTTGGCAACGTGATAGCTATAGAAAATGTTTTCGGCTATAAACAAGTGCTCCCTTTGCATGAAGGTGATAATATAATAGGTCGCCGTAGTAAAGGGAATGAAATTGATATTCCTGTAGAAACAAATGATCCAAGCATGGATCGCCGGCATTGCGTGCTGAATGTAAAGCAAAACAAACAAGGTAAAATCGTATATACCCTACGGGATAATGACAGCATAACGGGAACTTTCCTAATGAATGAACTTTTAGGTCCCAAAGATCGTGTACGTATAGAAGACGGAGCCATTTTTACTCTTGGAGCAACTACGCTCATTTTACGAGCAGCAGAAGAAAAATAAATTTTTATATATTAAGGATAACTAAACTAAATAACCTAACTTTTTAACCTAACTTTGTTATGGCATCAAACAACGTAATGATTGTACGCCACAAGCTATTGGAAAAACTGGTCGCTTTGTGGAAGGAAAACCAGCTAGTTGAAAAAATAGATCGTGTTCCTTTGGAATTCAGTCCTCGCCGTTCTCAACCTGTAGGACGCTGCTGTATTCATAAAGAACGCGCCGTAACGAAATATAAGTCACTTCCGTTGCTGGGCTGGGATATGTCTGATGAAACGGATGAACTGACTCCTCTATCGGAATATGCCCGTCAGGCATTGGATCGTAGAAACAAACTTAAAGAAAATATTCTGTGTGTTATAGATGAAGCATGCTCTTCTTGTGTACAGGTTAATTACGAAGTAAGTAATCTGTGCCGTGGTTGTGTGGCCAGAAGCTGCTATATGAACTGCCCGAAAGGAGCTGTACATTTCGACAAGAAAACAGGACAGGCACATATTGATCATGATACTTGTATCAGCTGTGGTATTTGTCATAAAAGTTGTCCTTATCATGCGATTGTATATATTCCGGTACCTTGTGAAGAAGCATGTCCGGTAAAAGCAATCAGCAAAGATGAAAATAATATAGAGCACATAGACGAAAGTAAATGTATTTATTGCGGAAAGTGTTTGAATGCATGTCCGTTTGGTGCAATCTTCGAGATATCTCAGGTGTTCGATGTGTTGGAAGCAATACGCCGTGGTGAACAGGTTGTTGCAATTCCGGCTCCTTCTGTACTGGGACAGTTCGATGCAACTATCGACCAGGTTTACGGAGCTTTGAAAGAGGTAGGCTTTGCTGATGTAATAGAAGTTGCCGAAGGAGCTATGCAGACAACAAGCAATGAGGCACACGAATTACTTGAAAGCTGGAGGAAGGACAAAAGTTTATGACAACCTCATGCTGTCCTTCATATATTGAGCTAGTAAACAAGCATATTCCTGCTATGAAGCCTTATGTGTCAGGTACAGGCTCTCCTATGTATTATGCTTCACGTATTGCCAAAAAGAAATATCCGGAAGCAAAAGTTGTTTTTATAGGTCCGTGTATTGCAAAGCGTAAAGAAGCACAGCGTGATGAGTGTGTAGACTACGTAATGACATTCGAGGAATTACATTCAGTATTCCGTGGATTAGGTATTGAGCTGGCTCAAGCCAATCCGTATAAGGTTGCCTATGAATCTGTTTGTGAAGCCCATGGCTTTGCACAAGCTGGTGGTGTTGCAGGAGCAGTTAAGTCATATTTGGGTCCTAAGGCAGATGGTATAAAGATGCTGCAGTTCTCAGACTTCAACAAGAAGAGTATCGGACAGATGCGTGCATGGGCTAAGACAGGAAAAGTGGATGCCCAATTCATCGAATGATGGCATGCGAAGGAGGATGTGTAACAGGACCAAGTGCTTATAATGATTCTGTTTCAGGAAAACGCCAGTTGAATCAAGATTTGCTGAAGCGTACGCTGAAATATGAAAATTATAAAGAAGAATAATTTCTTCTCTACCTTATGAGAAGTTTAATAGAACGTCTTCATCGGGAGCATACACTGGCTCCCGATGAATTTCGTATCTTATTGAGTCAGTGTAATGATAAGGATTTATCCTATATCAATGCTCTTGCAAGAGAAGTTTCATATGCTAGCTTTGGAAACCGGATTTTTATCCGGGGACTTATTGAAGTTGGCAACCGATGTAAGAATGACTGCTACTATTGTGGTATCCGGCGTAGTAATCATCTGATAGAACGCTATCATTTAGATGAAGAAACAATTCTGGCATGCTGCCGACATGGTTATGAACTGGGATTCCGGACGTTTGTTCTTCAGGGAGGAGAAATGAATGATGATGAAATGATTATACGTACTGTAGCCTCTATTCGAAAAGAGTTTCCAGACGTAGCAATTTACACTTTCATCAGGAGAAAAAGAAACATCTGTATAACGAACGTTTTTTTCCAGGCTGGAGCTAACAGATATTTACTTCGTCACGAAACGCATAACGAGCTTCATTATCGCAAGCTTCACCCTGAAGCTATGTCTTTGTCCAACCGTCTGAGGTGTCTGGCAGACTTGAAGCGTATTGGTTTCCAGACTGGAACTGGGATTATGGTAGGAAGCCCATATCAGACTATTGATAATTTGATAGAAGATATCCTTTATATCGAAAACCTTCAACCAGAAATGATCGGTATTGGACCGTTTCTTCCACATCATGATACTCCTTTTGCAATGATGCCTTCGGGAAGTTTGAACCAGACACTGCTCCTACTCTCCATTTTCCGTCTGATGCATCCTCATGCTTTAATTCCTTCTACAACAGCACTTGCTACCCTTTCTCCAGAAGGACGAGAAAAAGGCATATTGCAGGAGCCAATGTGGTAATGCCTAACCTCTCTCCCGTCATACAACGGAGCAAATATTCCTTATACGATAATAAGGCTTCTCTAGGTGCTGAAGCAGCCGAAGGGCTTCTGCTGTTGGAACAGCGACTGAAAGTAATAGGATATGTCATAGATAAGGGTCGAGGAGATTACAACGCATACTAAACATCGTTTTATTATTAAATATAAAGTCAATTATGTATAAAATAGATTCACCTCATGCAGAAGAATTCATCAATCACGATGAAATCATGGCTACACTGGATTATGCAAAAGCCAACAAAGACAATCGTGAGTTGATTCGTTCTATCATAGATAAAGCTCGCGACTGTAAAGGGCTTTCTCATCGTGAAGCCGCCGTTCTGTTGGAATGTGACGACAATGATTTGTTGGAAGAAATATATGCACTGGCACGCGAGATCAAACAGCGCTTTTACGGTAACCGTATTGTTATGTTTGCTCCGCTTTATTTGTCAAACTACTGTGTAAACAGTTGCGTATACTGTCCTTACCACATCAAAAACAAGTCGATTGCCCGCAAGAAGCTTACTCAGGATGAGATTCGCCAGGAAGTCATTGCATTGCAAGATATGGACATAAACGTCTTGCTATCGAGGCTGGTGAAGATCCGCTGCATAATCCGATAGAATATATCCTGGAATCTATAAAGACCATTTACAGCATTAAGCATAAAAATGGAGCTATCCGTCGTGTGAATGTAAATATAGCTGCAACAACAGTCGAAAATTACCGTCGTTTGCACGATGCAGGAATTGGAACTTATATTTTGTTTCAGGAAACTTATCATAAAGAGAACTACGAAAAACTTCATCCACGCGGACCCAAAAGTAATTATGCATATCATACAGAGGCAATGGACCGCGCTATGCAGGGAGGTATCGATGATGTAGGAATAGGAGTACTATTCGGACTTAATACATATCGGTACGATTTTGTTGGTATGTTGATGCATGCTGAACACTTAGAAGCTACATACGGAGTAGGACCTCATACTATTAGTGTTCCGCGTATCTGTTCGGCCGATGACATCAATGCATCCGATTTTGAAAATGCTATTTCAGATGATATCTTCCAGAAAATTGTGGCTGTGATCCGTATCAGCGTTCCTTATACAGGTATGATTGTTTCTACTCGTGAATCTCAACGCTCACGAGAAAAAGTATTGGCATTAGGAGTTTCTCAACTTAGTGGAGGTTCACGTACAAGTGTTGGTGGATATGTACACGAAGAAACTCCCGAAGAAAATTCGGCACAGTTTGATGTAAGCGATCGCCGTACTCTTGATGAAATAGTATCCTGGCTGTTGAGATTAGGGTATATCCCCAGCTTCTGCACAGCGTGTTATCGGGAAGGTCGTACGGGAGACCGTTTCATGTCGCTGGTAAAAACCGGACAAATAGCCAATTGTTGTGCTCCAAATGCGCTGATGACACTACAGGAATATTTGGAAGATTATGCTTCTCCAGAAACGCGTGAATTGGGTGTGAAAATGATCCGTGAACAGATGGAACAGATTCCTAATCCTGCTATCCGTCGTCGTGCTTTGGAAAATCTGGAACGTATTTCCGAGGGACAACGAGATTTCAGATTCTAATTAATAAAGTTTGAATTTTATGCAAGAAACACCTCGTGCCAACCGCCTGCATATCGGGCTATTTGGCAAACGCAATAGTGGAAAGTCATCGCTGATTAATGCCCTTACTAATCAGGAAGTAGCTCTGGTTTCGGACATAGCAGGAACAACCACTGATCCTGTATATAAAGCAATGGAAATACATGGAATAGGTCCGTGTGTTTTCATTGATACCGCAGGACTTGATGATGAAGGTGAACTGGGAGCACTTCGTATCCAGCAGACTATGCGTGCTATGGATCGCACTGACATTGCATTATTAGTGTGCACAGGAGATGATATAGAGAAAGAACTTGAATGGAGTCGTTTGTTGAAAGAGAAAAATATTCCAGTAGTATGGATATTGAATAAAGCAGATTTGCTGACAGACGTTACTTCTACAATTCGTTCGATAGAAAAAAAATGTGGACAGGTTCCCCTTGGGGTAAGTGCCTGCACTAAACAAGGAATGGAAGATATCCGTCGTAGTCTGATTGCTAAATTACCTGATGAAACAATGTCGCGAGGGATTGTTGGCAAACTGGTGGAAGAAGGAGATACGGTAATGCTCGTTATGCCACAAGATATTCAGGCTCCTAAAGGCAGACTAATCCTTCCTCAAGTCCAGACAATTCGTGAATTACTTGACAGGAAGTGCCTCGTAATGAGTTGTACGACAGATCAAATAGATTGTATGCTTCAAGCATTAGTACATCCTCCAAAACTCATCATTACAGATTCCCAAGTTTTCAAGACTGTATATGAAAAGAAGCCTTCTGCAAGTAGATTGACTTCTTTCTCTGTCCTCTTTGCCCCAATATAAAGGTGACATTGATTATTTCATAGAGGGAGCAAATGCTATTGGAAGACTGACAGAAAATTCTCGTGTCTTGATAGCAGAAGCGTGTACTCATGCCCCACTAACTGAAGATATTGGAAGGGTAAAAATACCCAATATGCTTCGTAAAAAGTTTGGATCAGGATTGCTGATTGAACATGTCTCTGGAACAGATTTTCCTGAGGATTTAAGTAAATATGATCTCATCATTCATTGTGGAGCTTGCATGTTTAATCGTAAATATGTGCTAAGCCGTGTAGAACAAGCACGTAAGCAGAACATCCCGATGACAAACTATGGAGTAACTATAGCATATCTGGCAGGAATTTTAGATAAAATAGATTATTGATGAAAAAAAGTAGGTTTTATTATTGCTTATTTGTGTAATAAGACCTACTTTTGTTCGACAATTTATCTGCGGTAGTAGCTCAGTTGGTAGAGCATTAGCTTCCCAAGCTAAGGGTCACGGGTTCGAATCCCGCTTACCGCTCTCAATGAAAGCCTTGATAGTTAAGTATTTAGCTATCGAGGCTTTTTGCTTCTAGTATGATATAAATACCTATTTCAAGGGCAACAGAGAGGATACATGTAAACCAAGATGCAAACCGAAAAAACATTATGAATGCCTGTATTTCAGTAGTTTGCTACAAATCTAAGACATTATCTAATGGTGAAAATCCATTGATGCTCCAAGTATCTAAAGGAGGAAAGCGTAAATATCAAAGTTTAGGAATATCTATCCTACCCCGTTATTGGATTTTACACGAAATAAACCTAAGCCCAACTGCCTAATAGAGAATATATCCAAAAGATTATCTTGGATAAACAACGAGAACTTCAACAACGAATGTTGGAATTTAATACCGAACAAAAAGAATATACAACTACCACCCTACTCAATAATGAGAATACCAAATTTGAATTAAAGACCGTTAGCGAGTTTTACCATGAGCTGATAGAAAAATACATGCATGAAGGGAAATGCGGTAATCGCCTTATCTATAAAAGTTCTTTCAATTCGCTTAATGCATTCTCTAAAGGTAAAGTAGATATTCCATTCAGCAATATAGATATTTCATGGCTCACCAAATATGAGAAATGGCTACGTTCCAAAAATAATAAAGAAACGACCATAAGTCTTATGTTTCGTACACTGCGCAGTGCTTATAATAAAGCAATTAAAGCAAAATGTGCCCGAGCTTCTGATTATCCTTTTAATGAATATAAAATAACCAAATTCAATACTACAACTTCCAAAAGAGCTATTGCTAAAACTGACATACTGAAGTTTAAAACAGAAATTCAACCTGTAGGGAAGCGGCAGTATATTGAGTTGAGTAAAGATATTTTTATTTTCAGCTATCTATGTGGTGGAATCAATTTTACAGACATAGCTAATTTAACACATGAGAATATTCAAAGTGGTAGGCTGCATTATATCCGTCAGAAAACAAGAAAACAAATAAAGATAGGAATACCACAGGAAGCCATGCGGATAATAGAGAAATATTCAAAAACAGGCAAAGGCTATTTATTTCCGATTTTGGATAGTAAGGTTCACAAAACCGCCTTACAGAAACAGAACAGAATACACAAGCTACTTGGCAAAGTCAATAAAAACCTAAAACTGCTTGCAGCACAACTTGGGGTTGAAGCTAACGTTACAACCTATGTTGCTCGCCACTCATTTGCCAGTGTTCTTAAAAAATCTGGAGTAAACATAGCATTGATAAGTGAAGCGTTAGGGCATTCAGATTTAGCGACCACCCAAATTTACCTTGATAGCTTTGATAATGAACAAGTAGATGATGCAATGAAGAATCTATTATAATAAAAAGAAGTCTGTAGTCTGAAAAGGATTGCAGACTTTTCTTTTATTTTGCAGTATAACTAATATGAATGTACTTATGTATCAGATAGAAGAACTGCCCGATTTAAAAGCGTCTTGGCATGAAAGCTACAAATGTCTTGATGAACCACTCTTAGAATATGTGTGGGAAGTAGCCAATCACTTCCTGCCCGATTATGCGGAAACAGATACGGGAATGATACCCGTAGAATCTTCCGCGCCTGCCATATTCGCCAACAGATATTTTGAGAGAAACTTGTCCGTTGAAGAAAGGTAGAGAGACACAAAAAAATGAAAACTTTCAAAGGAACTTTGGAAGAATACAAGAAACGAGAATACAGAAAATTGGATGATTCTTTCAAAGAGAAGTTTCTAACTAATGAAGATTTACAGAATACCATTGAAGCGTATAAGTGGATGTTAGCAAATTTTGGTATCTACTTCTGTTCGTATATGACTTTATAGAGGATATTGGCACAAACGCACCTGCATTGAACAAGTCCGTATTGGAAGACTTTAGTTTATTTTCATGCCAATCTGTTGGAGCTACAAGTATCACCTTAAAGAAGAACAACAAGAAAAGCTATGTTGTTGAAAAGGGAGGACACAATCAGAATCATTCAAGCTGCCTTACAGCATTTTATCAATACATATAGCGATATTATACATAGTGAACAAGATAGAGAAGTTATGATTAAACAATTAAAGGACATAGGTTTGGAGGGCTTCATCAGAAATGACTTATCGTCAAAAATCAGCTTTACAGACAAGTTCAGTCTTGACATATCCTATAAGAAGTGGAAGTTTACGGATATGTTTCTTTTCTTCATTGAGAGAAGAAAGGCTACCACCATACCCAACAAAAAAGATAAAAGTATCTAAAGACAAGATGATGCTTGTTTCAAGGCTAATCTATACAGTAGGCTATGATGGCAAGAGATATAATAAAGAATACGATTCAGAGGGTAACAAGAACAGAATGTTATCCAATCTCCTTAGAAGATACAAGAACGAGAAATCTCCGTCTGTCATAGCTAATAACTACAACGTAGTTTCCTAAAACAACATACATAAAACCATAGCAGAAATGCGTACTGAAAGGCTTATTCTTTTCGGTACGCATTTTTTTTGCGTACTGAAACAGACTCGTTTTCTACACACATGGGCATTAGCTAAAATGCTTTGTTACCCTTATTTCTGCCTAATTTTGCAGTGTCAAAAGGGAACAAATAAGCAAGTGCGCATAGCTTTAGCAGTCCTATAATGACCTAATAATTAATGTATAATATTAAAAGAATGAACTTATGAAATTAATTAATTTTTTAATTGGTGAGATAGAAAACACAGTAGAGAATACAAAGGTAAGTGCAGCATTCGTACAAGAACTCAAAGAAGCATTCTCTATGTCTCCCATCAAACCGATATGCGTTTCAAACAATCTTCAAAAGGTGAACTGATTATATCGGTTACGGTTGTTTACGCTACTGGCATGACACAACATTTTGAGGGTGCAGGAGATGCAGACCTTATATCGGCAATACATTTCGGCATGGCTAAAATATAAACGGTTTGCACGACTACAAAGCGGAGGAACATGAGGTGGATATTGCCCAAGATGGTGAAAATTTGGTAATGGAGCTATTCAAGCAATACATGAACTCCACCATGAGGGGCTATATTGAAGCGGACTGGTACAACAACAGCGGTGAGCGTTACCGTTGCGTGAGATTTTCTTCCACATTCAACGGGAATGTAAAGTTCTGCATGAAAGCAACGGATGAAGTGAATAGCCTTATCTGTGAAGCCTGCAAACCCGAATGGATGAAGAAATCAGAAGCGGAAGCCAAACAACAAGTTCCCGAACAGAATGAAGTAGCCTAAACAATCAGCTTTGAAGAAAGTCGAGGAAACAAACTCTCTCGGCTTTCTTTTTA
>ENA-OQAN01001347-OQAN01001347.1-human-gut-metagenome-genome-assembly--contig:-NODE-1347-length-10888-cov-1.525509_pt1 | contig 10888 bp, 16 predicted proteins | sample MGYA00242735_ERZ504527 | MGnify/ENA primary metagenome ERZ504527 (study PRJEB26092, sample SAMD00036230) | human gut metagenome | host: Homo sapiens | study: EMG produced TPA metagenomics assembly of...
TGGCTGCAAAGCAGCCGCCTAAAAATGTCAAGGTACTCGCTATTTTGCGTTTACGGTAAAAGAAAATAAAAATGATGAGGTTTTCTCTGAAAAAGGCAGCCTTCAGATGGATCTGATCAATCAGTGGAGCGAAGCAGAGCCGATGATCGAAGGTCTGCAGAAAAAAGAATCTTTTTCTTTCCAGAATGCAGACTATAAAGATGAAAATATGTTAGAGGTTACGTTCACCATCTCCAATTTGAAATAAAAATAACAGACTCATTTTCAATATTTCATGTAAAAATGAGCCGGGAACGCAGATTATTTTGCTTTACACCAGCCTCATTTTTGCTTGTCTACTTAATTACCAAGATGGTGAATGAATACCTGTACTGTGCAAGAATCAAATTCTGCTTTGTATTCATTGTTCTTCCAACCTGTGCACATCTTCCGGTGATAATCCGGAATACTCCGCGATCTTTTCTATCGGCAACTTATCCTCCAACATCTTACGCGCCATTTCCACTGCGTGCTCATGTTTTCCTTCACGTAATCCTTCACGTAATCCTTCGCGCCTTCCACTAGCTAACATATGGCGATGATCCCGGATTGCCTTTTGTCGTTCCTCATATTCTAATCGTTTTTCCTCGTCTGCACTGATTTCTTCCAATTTATCATATGCTTTATGGATATATTCATCTTTTTCTGCCAACACTTCAATTTCCTCCCTGCTCCTTGCACCGAAAAATTGTGCCCATCGAAGGAGTTCTGTCTGTGGATATTCATACTTCGCAAGCTTTGGCAGCTCAAGTACATGAATCTCGAATTTGTCGGAATACATGTCCCGTATCGTATCCTCCCAGATATGAAAACAAGAATAATATCTCTCATGTTCAAACAGTGTAAAATCCAGAATCCCTACATGGATACATTTCTTCAACTTATCATAATCTTCCCCTTCGTGGATCTGGTCTACATACATTTTCCCAAGATAAAACAAAGACCGCTCCTGCCAGTAATCATAGGCAATAGACTGCATTTCAATGTTTAGCTGCTCTCCCTCTCTTAGACGAACTCGCACATCCAGGATTCCGTACTTCTCTTCCTTATATTTCTTACGAAGCTTCTTCGGAAGTAATTCCATATCCAGAATCTCTTCCGGTGGAATCCGAAGAAACGCACCTATAAATCCTCGGCGCACTTCTTCATCTTCCATCAGCTCCTGAAAACAAAAATCCACGCTAGGTAACATAATAAACTTCTGTTCTTTCGTTTTCTTACACATATAACTGCTCCTTTCCACGGTGTGGAAAACACAATCATACATGATGTTCTTTTTTGATATTTTCATTATAAAGAAATATTGTCTATTGTACAACTGCTTTTCCATCATATTTACTTGCCTCTTTGTTCAGTTAAATTTTTTCTGAAATATCTGACCGAACGGTCTTGACCTTCTAGAAATCATTTAGAAATTTATCAGAAAGTTTAGATGATTCAAGTATAATATGACAGTATATGAAAAGCAATAAACTATTTATTAAATTTCCAAAGAATCCCTTTTAATTACTCAAACTTTGCATTTCAATAAGTTCGTATACACCTTGAAAATCCAATAATTGAGGGCGTAAAAAATAGTATGGATGCCATCCGGTTTGGTAGAATTGAGTTACTCAAAAACAATTAAAAACCGTAGGCTCATGCTATAAATAAAAGATAACACCAGACACCCAGAATGATACCCAAATTTTTAAAACTATTCGAAGATTTTTAATGGTTTTCATGTTTCTCCAGTACTCAAAGCAGCAAATTCATTGTGTACTTCACTTACTATCGTTGTATTTCCGGTACATTTTCTTCTTTGTATGTTACTCTAAAATGTTTTGCCCCAAGATCCTGCACAATCTTTTGTAATTCTCTTATTCGCGCTATTTTTAAATAGCTAAAAATAGTCGTCTAACGCAATATATTCATCTCTATCACTTGGGTCTACATCATAAAAAGTCGGAATCTCTCCCGACTTTTCCTTTATTCACTCAATTTAAATCGTTTCTTACTTTTTTACGCCCTGGCATTTTTGCAGCAATCTGCTTTGATACCCCTTTCGGCACATTGATCTGTACTCCAAATAACATCCGAATAAACCAGATCATAAACAAGAATATAAAAATTGGAATAAGACAAGATGTAACCAACATCACCGCGATCAACTCAATAAATTGATTTAAAAGTTCTTCCCCTTTTTCCAACAATCCTGAAATTCCATCTTTGATTTTCGATAATGCTTTCTCTATGATGTTACCTTCTGAATCTGTATTTTTCTCAATTTCATTCGTTATATCCTGTGCTTCCTTTACAGTCTCTTCCATCGTTGACTCATATGTTTTTTCTATCATTGCCGAAACATTCATGCTGAATGGAATAATCATAAATATAACAAGACCAAATGCTGCTATTTTTGCTGCCAATATTTTCAAAACCGTTCGATTAATCCGATTCCTCCGCGAAACAAAACACAACGCTGCCGGAATCAATATAGAAAACGTTGCATATCCGGTAAGTGTCACCAAATACTTTTCCAAAAATATAACGACCAGAATAATCAGAAAATATGATGTTAAATCTGTCAGCTTATTTGCTATCGGTGTTGTCGCATCTCCGGGAATTGCCGCAATGGCTGTTGATGCTGCCGCTGATGTTGCTGTTAGTTTTAGAATATCTGCCTTCTTCTCATCCAGTGCCTCTATCGTTTTTTTATGGTTTTCCGGATTGCTTGCCGCTTTTGAAACAACAGTCATCGAAAGGACCATTATCACAAGTGCCACTGCCACCCATGCCAGTTTTTTCACATTCTTCTTTTCTATCATTTTCTCATTTCCTCCTATGTGCAATCATATACACAGTATACCCTACAATTTGACTTACTTCATTATTTTTTTTCATCACGTCTTTCCTTTCTCCGTGTAAATGAGTATATTTCATCACGCTAATGTGATAGCAATACTCATTTACGGAATTATTTGTTATTTGTTTCAGAAAAGACCGTGTAAATTTCGCGAATTATACATCAAAACGGACGTGTTAACTCTAACACGCCCGCACATCTGTCCTTATTTTATTGTCCCCGTATCCCAATATACTGTATCGGCCCTATGAAATCTCCGCCAGCATCTTCTCCGGATCTTCTGCTGCCTTCACTTTATCGTTTGCCTGAATGATCACACCCTCTTCATCAATCAGATAGGTCGTTCTTACTACTCCCATGGATACTTTTCCGTAATTCTTTTTCTCTTTCCAGACATCATATGCCTGAATCACTTCTAATTCCGTATCAGAAAGCAATGTAATCGTCAGACCTTGTTTTTCTTCAAATCTTTTATGCGACGCAACACTGTCTTTGCTGATTCCAAGAATTACCACACCTTTTTCTTCAAACTGCGGATAACGTTCGCTGTATCCGCAAGCCTGCTTTGTACACCCCGGTGTATTATCCCTTGGATAGAAATACAAAAGAACTCTTTTCCCTCTGTAATCTTTTAAACTGTGTAACTCTCCATTCTGATCCGGAAGTGTAAATTTCGGAGCTTTTGTTCCTGTTTGTAACATTGCATTTTCCTCCTGTTTTCTGATTTTTTGATATTCCAACCTTCTTTACAACCGTATCTCTCCCAGTCTGCCTTCTCCTTTCAGATACTTTCTGTAAATCACAAAGAACACCAGACTGGTCAGACATGCTGCCGCTCCATCCGCGAGGGGCTCTGCATAAAATGCACTCTTCGCCGCAAACGCGATCGGCAGGACACATGTCATCACAAAATACACAATCTTTCGAAACAGTGACAAGCTAAGGGAAAGCCTTGTCATCCAAGCGCCGTCAGCGCATCCACAAACACATACTGGAGGCTGAGTGGGATCACCATCAATGTAAACACCTGGATTCCCCATATGGACAGTTCCCGGTATCTTGCATTGTCTGTAAAAATCTGCACAAAATACTGCGGCAGAATTCTGGATACAAGGAACATCACCGTTGTAAATGTAATACATAGCACCAATACCCACTTCACTGTCTTACGGATACGATCCGGTTTGTTCGCACCGTAATTAAAAACTGATCAAAGGCTGTGATCCTCCCGTAATTCCAAGCATCGGAGAGGTAATCAAAAGCATATAGCTCTGTACGATCGTTGCTGCCGTGATCAGCGTATCTCCCTGAGATTCGCCGCCATAATACTGAAGTACAGCATTCAATGCAATGATGATCACACTGTCTGTCGCAAGGATCAAAAATGGCGAAAAACCGATTTTACAGATTCGTTTCCCAATCTCCCACTCCGGCTTTACAAGATGGATCGGAATCTGCATCTTCTTACTGTGTAAAGTCAAAAGTACAAAAATACAGGACGAAAGCTGTGCGATGACTGTCGCAACAGCCGCTCCTGCAATATCCATTTCAAATACAAAAATAAAAATCGGATCCAGCACAATGTTTACCACTGCTCCGATCAATGTAGTTGCCATTCCCAGAAACGGAAATCCCTGCGCTGTAATAAAATAGTTCATGCCCATAGACACAAGGGCAAAAAATGTTCCCAGAGTATAAATCGTCAGATATGTATTCGCATATGGAAACGTCACTTCACTGGCACCGAACCAGTTCAGTAAAAAATCCTTGATCAGCAAAAACACAACTGTCAGCACTGCGGAAAATATAAGCAGCATGGAAAAACTATTCGCCAATATCCGTTGTGCGCTCTTCTTATCTCCTGCCCCCAGTTTCACCGAAAACGTAACCGATCCTCCGATTCCGATCAGAGCAGCAAACGAAGACAAAAGCGTAATGATCGGAGCACATACTCCGGCGCCTGCAAGGGAATCCCCGCCGATCCCCGGAATATTTCCGATATAGATCCGGTCTACAATACTGTAGAGCACATTGACGAACTGGGCAAACATAAAAGGAATTGATGTCTTTAATACTAAAAGTGGAACTGAATCCCTTCCAAATCATTTGTCTTTTTCATGCTGCACCACTATCCCACCAGAATCTGGTATCCTTTTTCAAATATCTCTCCCGGCTGCACCGCATTGATTCCCTTCTTTTCAGAAATATCTTTATCAAATCCGGTATCATCACAACGGCCTGCCCATGGCTCCAGACATACGAACGGCGCATTCTTCGGTGACCAGATTCCGTAACTGTAAAATCCTTCACTCTTTACGCCTACATATGGCTTTCTTCCATCCTTTTTGCACAGCCATACTTCTTTTAACTGATAATCATCACAGATCAGTGTATCCACCCCAAACAATTTTTCGGAAAGCTGCAGATATCCGTCCTCCAGTTCCAGAGAATAGCTTTCTTCCGGCAGGCCTGTTCCGCATTCCAGATTCAGCCCGCAGCATTCCAGCGTTTCCATCTTCGAAAACCACAGAAGATAGTCGTCTTTCGTCTCCTTTGCGCCTTCAAACATAAATGCCGGATGTGCTCCGATCGTAAAGTAAATCGTTTCTTCTGATGGATTTTTTACTTTCCAGTCTACAAAAATATTTTTTCCATCCAGACGGTATGTGATATACAGCTCAAAGTCATAGGGATACACTTCTCTCGTCTCTTCATTCGAACAAAATAAAAACTGCGCTTCCTCTGCTGCAGATTTTACACAACGAAACTGGCTGTCTCTTGCAAATCCATGCTGAGACGTCGGATACTGTGTTCCTTTGATCAGAACAGTATTTCCGTGTGTCTTCCCTACATTTGGGAACAGGATCGGAGAATGCCGGTTCCAAAATTCAGGATTTCCGTTCCACAAGATCTTCTGCTCCTGTCTTTTTGTTAAAAAATTCTTGTCAGTTCTGCGCCTTTTTCTGCGATTTCCACACAAAGGCATGCGTTTTCCAATTTCATAAAACTCCCTCCGCTTCTTTTCATTCGTCTACTACAACTGTACACCATTCTGCCTGTCAGTACAACCAGAAAGCACCGGAAAAACAAAATCTGTTTTCCGGCGCTCTCTTTTTATTCCTGTGCATTATCTGTACTGCTCTGATCTGAACTCTCGTCCGAACTCTGATCGGTATTCTGATCTTTGTTCTCTGTTGTGCTGTTCTGTGTATCTTTCGCATTTTCATTCGTCGTTTCGTCTTCCTGCTCTACCTGAACACAACTCTTCTGCAGATACTTGGCAGCTTTTTCCTGCATGATGGACTGCTCGATGTTTTCTTTTCCGTTTTTCTCTTCATATTCCGCAATCTGATCTGTACGATATCCGGCAAGTGCTGCATACTGCTTCAGCCCGATCTCATACTCTTTATCTGTAGGTTCTAAATTCTTTTTTCTCACAGAGAAGCTCTACTGCCATCTGATTTCTCACGGTATTCTCTGCTACTGTCTGTGCCTTCTCTTTAAACTGATCTTCTGTCATTCCCATGTACTGAGTCAAATAATCTCCCAGCTCCATCTGATAGTATTCTGCTGTACTCTCATACTGGTTTATGATCGCCTCTTTCTGCTCTTTTACTTTATCTTTCGGAAGATCTTTTTTCACTTCGATCTGATCCACCAGAGCATTCAAAAGATTCTGGTACATCTGTCTGGTTTTCGATTTTTTCTTTGATCTCTTTTTATATTCCTTTACAGTTGTCGCTTCTACACTGTTCTCTTTGACCACTTATCTGTCAGCTTCGGCACATCTACTGTATAAATGCCATTTAAAGTAATGGTAAACACTGCGACTTTTCCGGCCATTTCTGTATTCATATACGTATCCGGGAACTGTACCGTAATGTCAAACTGCTCTCCTTTGTTATGACCGACAATCTGGTCTTCAAATCCCTGGTAGTCTCCGTTTGCACCGATAAAAGAACCGGAACCAAGCTCCAGGTCTGTTCCCTGGGCAGAACCACCCTGAAATTCCACACCATCTACTTTTCCGACATAATCAATATTGACTGTATCCCCTGTCTGCGCTGCACGGTCTGTCACCTTCTGTTCTGGTTGCATCTGCCTGCAGAAAATAATTCACATAATTCGTCACCTGATCATCTGTCAGTTCAGTTGCTTCCACCTGCGGCACTTCCAGTCCCTTGTACTGTTTAATTCGTAATATACTCATTGGATAACTGACTGGAACACCCTGTCAGTGATCCCATCAGGAATACACCTGCAATTACTGCAATTAACTTCTTTTTCATCTTCTTGCCCTTCCATTTCCTATATGATCCTCTGCCTGTCTTTTTGACAGCCTGTTTTTTATTATACCACATTCTGTTGAATGAGACGTACATTTTTCTTAAGAGTTCATAAGATTTTCACTGTTTTTTCTGTCTGTTTATAAAAGCGGTGACAGCAATCTTGAAAACTGCTCTTTTCCCCGGATGATAAGACTTCTCTGGTGATACGCATTTCTCGTGATCTGTGTAGATTTTGTCATATCATTTTCAAAGCTCTGCTCCAATTTCTGCGTTGTCTCCTCGCTGTATACCACTGCATTGACTTCAAAGTTCAATCCAAAGCTGCGAAAATCCATATTGGCAGTTCCCACACACGCTACGGTTCCATCCACCATCACTGTCTTTGCATGCAGAAATCCGTTGTCATACACATAACATTTTGCTCCGGCCTCCACCATTTCACCAATATAGGAATAGGTCGCCCAGTATACAAACGGATGATCCGGCTTGCACGGAATCATAATCCTTACATCCACACCGGAACGGGCGGCAATCTTCAATGCATCCAGAATCGAATCATCCGGAATAAAATACGGTGTCTGCAGATATACATGATCTTTTGCGCTGTGAATCAGTCGCAGATAATTGTCATGGATTGTTTTGATCGTGCGAGTCCGGACCACTGGAAATAATCTGCACCGGGTCTCTTCCCTCCCGCTCATACTTCGGAATCTCAAATAAGGTATCCTCCTGAAACAGATTTTCCTTTGCCGCATAATTCCAATCCAGTACAAACCGTACGGCCAGAGAGGTTACGGCTGCCCCTTCGATACAAAGATGGGTGTCCCTCCAGTAACCGAACTTCTTTTTGTCCAGTCCCAGATATTCCCTTCCTACATTGAAACCACCCACAAATCCGACCCTGCCGTCTATCACGACAATCTTGCGGTGATTCCGGTAGTTCATTCGAAGCTGAAGATTTCCAAACAGCGCCGGGAAAAATTCTGCCACGTGGATTCCTTCCTTCTCCAGACGTTCCCAGTCCCGGTTATGCATCCCTCGACAGCCCATACTGTCAAACAAAATGCGGACCTCAACTCCCTCTTTCGCCCTTTTGATCAGCACCGGCTCAATATGCTGCCACAATTCATCATTACGGATAATATAATACTGAAAATGAATATTATTTTTTTGCTTTTTGCATCTCTTCCAGCAGCGCTTGAATTTTTCCTTTCCATCGGTATAGATCCGCACATCGTTATTATCTGTCAAAACAGCCTGCCCTGCTTCCAGATTATATAAAATCAGATCCCGATATCTTGCCACCGCTGGATTCGTCAGGCGGAGCTACGTCTGTATATCGTCTCTTCCTGCCTGCGCACAGCATATTTTATCTCTCCTTCAATCTCTTTTGCCTTAAACATCCTGCTTTTATGAAAATCCTGCCCGATCAGCAGATACAGGACAAATCCGAGAATCGGTATAAAATACAGCAATAACAGCCAGGTCCATACCGTCTGCGGAGATCTTCTCTGAAAAAACACAATGACCAGAGAAAGCAAAATATTAATCACAACCAGATTGTCCATCATAAAATGATACACACTGACTGCACTGTTCCATATCGTTTCTGCCATAAATACCTCTCCCCTATCTTTTTCTCATTTCCTTAGTATACCTGTTTTCTCCAAGAAAAGTAAAGCCCTGCGTCCAAATCTCTTGCACTTCCAGGGAAACAATGTTACAATATTACATGCATAATTATGAAAAAAGAGAATTTTAGGAGGGTTTTATCGTGTCTACAGGATGGATCGTACTGATCGTTGTACTTGTGATTCTGATCGGTGTACTCGTCGGCCTTTATTTCTTCGGAAAAAAAAGCAGAGAAGAAGCAGGCAGCACAGCAGAACAGATGGATGCCATGGCGCAGACTGTCAACATGCTGATCATCGATAAAAAGAAAATGAAACTCAAAGAAGCCAATCTTCCTTCCGCAGTGCTGGAGAATACGCCAAAATATTTGAGACGTACCAAAGTACCTGTTGTAAAAGCAAAAGTCGGACCAAGAGTGATGACTTTGATGTGTGATGCTAAGATCTTTGACCTCATCCCAATCAAGAAAGAAGTCAAAGCCACCGTAAGCGGCATCTACATCACTGCTGTAAAAGGTGTTCGCGGACCACTCGAGGCTCCGGAAAAAGCAAAGAAAAAAGGCTTTTTTTGCAAGATTCAAAAAAGACAACAAATAAGAACAAAGAGCATTGCCGGCAGAAAATCTGCGCTGCAGTGCTCTTTTTTATACAGCAATCCCGCTGCCTTTGGATACAATATTCATTCGGATCTTACAATTCGCAAGCGGTTCATGATTCACATCCAGTTCATAATCCACCCGTACTTTAATCGTTTCATCCGAAACTTCAATTTCCATATTTCTGGTATTCAATCCTACCAGCATCTGACCATATAGTGTTTTGTAATATGTCAGATTCTTCTTGTTTTTCTCAAATATCATATGTGTATTCGATAATCCGCTTTTCATAATCTCAAGACTGTCTGTTCCTGATTATTTTGATTTTATTCTTGATCGTGTCACTGACTCCTTCTACGATCTCATCATAGATGATATAATGTTTTCCATTTCTGTAGTAGTAAGTAGCCGGTGTCACAACTTCGATCACATCATCCTCATCCGGTCCCGGAATCTGGCGTCCATATCCATATGCAGCCCTGAAATACTGACCAATACATCCTTTGTCATCTGTGTTCCCCTAATATTCTTCTATATTCACAATATTTGCTTTCGAAATATCAAACGGCATCACTGTATTTGCAAAAATTTACAAACTTTTCCGCCGCATCGCTGACATAAAATTCATATTTGCTACTTGTGCCCTCTTCCCCGTCATTTTCCATATCTTCACTCTGAAGAAGCCGTTTGAGATCCATGGCGGTCTCATAGGCGGATTGACGATCTGGATTCGTTCTCCCATATAAGAACGGATCTTGGAACGTAAAAGCGGATAATGGGTACATCCTAAGATCATCGCATCGATCTCTGTATGCTTTAACGATTCCAGATAATATTCAATAACCTCTTCTGTGACCACATGTTCTTTGAATCCTTCTTCCACAAGAGGGACAAACAGCGGGCAGGCTTTCTCCCTCACATGGATATTCGGATCCATCTGATGAATCACCTTTGTATAAGTACCGCTCTTCACCGTTGCATCCGTTCCTACCACACCGATCTCTCCGTTTGCCGTAGCTTCTACTGCCGCCCTTGCTCCCGGAACGATCACACCAATGATTGGAATATCAAATTCATCCCGAACAGCATCCAAAGCCAGTGCACTTGCCGTATTGCAGGCAATGACAATGGCTTTGACCTGTTTTGTTTTGAGAAAACGGATGATCTGCTCAGAAAAGCGAATAATATTGCTCTTAGATTTACTTCCGTATGGAACGCGGGCAGTGTCAACCAAAATATACAATATTTCATGCGGCAGCTGCCGTGTTATCTCCCGTACAACAGTAAGTCCCCCTACACCGGAATCAAATACTCCGATCGGAGCCTTTTTCTTCTCACATTCCATACTCATAATTTTTCTCTCCTAGATTGCAAATGATTTTGCGATTTTATACTGATACTCCGGAATTGTCTTCTTCATGGACAATGCCTGATCAATATCGAAATCTACATATTTTCCATCCTGATATCCAATGACATCGGTTGGAT
>ENA-OQAN01001348-OQAN01001348.1-human-gut-metagenome-genome-assembly--contig:-NODE-1348-length-10885-cov-1.584495_pt1 | contig 10885 bp, 12 predicted proteins | sample MGYA00242735_ERZ504527 | MGnify/ENA primary metagenome ERZ504527 (study PRJEB26092, sample SAMD00036230) | human gut metagenome | host: Homo sapiens | study: EMG produced TPA metagenomics assembly of...
CTGCTTGTTCGTTCCGTGCTCTATCCTCATCTGATTCCATTTTTGACGCCACCATGGAATTCCTCAACTGGCGTATCTTTGGTTTTTTCTTCGCTTTTATCAACGTGATGTTCCGTGCGCTGTATATTGGCATTACACGTACTAAGTGCTGACGATGAATGCGGTGGTCATGGCATTGGTGAATGTGTTGTTGGACTATATTTTGATTTTCGGTAAGTTTGGAATGCCGGAGATGGGGATTAAAGGAGCAGCTATCGCTTCGGTGATGGCTGAAGCCGCTTCATTGGCTTTCTTCTTGATTTATACCTACGCAAAGGTGGATTTTAAGAAATTCGGCTTGAATCACTGGCAGAAGATTGATTTCTCTTTATTGGGAAGGATTCTGAGTATATCGTGTTTTACCATGGTACAATATTTTTTGGCCATGGCTACTTGGTTTGTCTTTTTCATCGCGATAGAACGGTTGGGGGCAACGCGAGCTAGCGATGCAATATCGTACGTAGTATCTATATCGTGATGCTCATTCCGGTTCAGGCACTATCTACTACTACCAATTCCTTGGTCAGCAATCTGATCGGTGCGGGAGGAATAGCCCATGTCATGCGCTTGATTTGGCGTATCGCACGGATGTCGTTTTTCATCATGATAGTCTGTGTGGCCATAGTGGTACTTTTCCCTCATGCTATGCTTTCGGTTTATACCAATGAGCAGGCCTTGCTGGTGGAATCCGTGCCTTCGTTGTATGTCATTGCTGTGGCAATGGTCATCGCATCGGTGGCTAATGTCTATTTCAATGCCATTTCGGGAACTGGAAATACGCAGGCTGCTCTGATACTTGAAATGGGGACTTTGGTGTTCTATACCCTTTACATTCTGTGGATAGGCATGGTAGTGAAAGCACCGGTTTCGGTTTGTTTCTCCATAGAGGTGGTGTACTATAGTTTGTTACTGCTTAGCAGCTGTTAATTTATTTGAAAAAAGCAAAATGGCAGAATAAAAAGATATAAGGTTCATAAGTTTTTTGTATTTTTGCACCCTGTTGTTATTCTGAAGGTTAGTAAAGAATGACAGGCAATCATAATTCGTAATTTATAATTAAAGATATATGTTCGATAATTTAAAGTGAGAGACTGGAACGGTCTTTTAAGATTCTGAAAGGTGAGGGAAAAATCACCGAGATTAATGTAGCGGAAACGTTGAAGGATGTGCGTAAAGCTTTGTTGGATGCTGACGTGAACTATAAGGTCGCCAAAGGCTTTACTGATACAGTGAAAGAAAAAGCTTTAGGGCAGAATGTGCTTACGGCTGTGAAGCCCAGCCAGTTGATGGTGAAGATTGTACATGATGAACTGACCGCATTGATGGGTGGTGAAACTGCCGAATTGGTGTTGGAAGGTCGTCCGGCAGTTATCCTGATGTCAGGTCTGCAAGGTTCCGGTAAGACTACTTTCTCCGGTAAGCTGGCCCGTATGCTGAAAACCAAGAAGAACCGTAAGCCGCTGTTGGTGGCTTGTGACGTCTATCGTCCCGCTGCTATCGAACAGTTAAGAGTATTGGGAGAACAAATCGAGGTTCCTGTATATAGTGAGTTGGACAGCAAGAATCCGGTGCAGATTGCATTGAACGCTATTCATGAAGCAAAAGCGAAAGGGTATGATTTGGTCATTGTCGATACAGCCGGCCGTCTGGCTATCGATGAGCAGATGATGAACGAGATTGAGGCTATCAAGAAAGCGATAAATCCGGATGAAACTTTGTTTGTGGTCGATTCAATGACCGGTCAGGATGCGGTGAATACAGCTCTGTGAGTTTAATGAACGTCTGGACTTTAACGGCGTCGTGCTGACCAAGTTGGATGGTGACACCCGTGGTGGTGCTGCTCTTTCTATCCGTACCGTGGTAAACAAGCCTATCAAGTTTGTGGGTACCGGCGAAAAGTTGGATGCTATCGACCAGTTCCATCCTGCACGTATGGCAGACCGTATTCTCGGCATGGGTGATATCGTGTCTTTGGTAGAGCGTGCGCAGGAGCAATATGACGAGGAAGAGGCAAAGCGTCTTCAGAAGAAGATTGCCAAGAATCAGTTCGACTTTAATGATTTCTTGAGCCAGATTCATCAGATTAAGAAGATGGGTAATTTGAAAGAACTTGCATCCATGATTCCGGGTGTGGGGAAAGCTATCAAAGATATTGATATCGATGATAATGCGTTCAAGAGTATTGAAGCGATTATTTATTCCATGACTCCGCAGGAACGTACAAATCCTGAAATTCTGAACGGAACGCGCCGTACACGTATAGCCAAAGGTAGTGGAACCAGCATTCAGGAGGTAAACCGTCTGTTGAAACAGTTTGACCAGACTCGCAAGATGATGAAGATGGTGACCGGCAGTAAGATGGGTAAGATGATGCCGAAACTTAAAAAGTGATGCTTAAATAAACAGATAAGGGAGAAAGTGTGAAACTTTCTCCTTTTTTTTATTATGCTGCATGGCTGATTTATACTACATTTGTTGCTCAATGAATAATTTATAAGTAAATAGATAGTATGCAACTAATTGATGGAAAAGCTATTTCGGAACTGGTGAAGCAGGAAATTGCTGCGGAAGTTGCCGAAATCGTGGCTAAAGGTGGCAAGCGTCCCCATTTAGCTGCAATTCTCGTCGGACACGACGGAGGAAGTGAAACATACGTAGCGGCCAAGGTAAAGGCTTGTGAGGTATGTGGTTTCAAATCCAGTCTGATTCGCTATGAAGCGGATGTGACGGAAGAAGAATTATTGGCAAAGGTCAGAGAACTGAATGAGGATGCTGACGTGGATGGTTTCATTGTACAGCTCCCTTTGCCGAAACATATTTCCGAGCAGAAAGTGATTGAAACCATTGACTATCGGAAAGATGTGGATGGTTTTCACCCTATCAATGTAGGCCGTATGTCCATTGGTCTTCCTTGCTATGTATCTGCTACTCCTAACGGTATTCTTGAATTGCTGAAGCGTTACAACATTGAAACCCAAGGAAAAAAATGTGTGGTATTGGGCCGCAGTAACATTGTAGGTAAGCCTATGGCAAGTCTGATGATGCAGAAAGCTTATCCGGGTGATGCCACTGTAACTGTTTGCCACAGCCGCAGCAAGGATTTGGTAAAAGAATGTCAGGAAGCTGACATTATCATTGCTGCACTGGGTCAGCCTAATTTTGTAAAGGCTGAGATGGTGAAAGAAGGTGCGGTCATTATTGATGTAGGTACTACCCGTGTGCCGGATGCTACAAAGAAATCCGGATTCAAACTGACCGGCGATGTGAAATTTGATGAAGTGGCTCCCAAATGTTCTTATATCACTCCGGTGCCGGGCGGTGTGGGGCCCATGACTATTGTATCTTTAATGAAGAATACGTTGCTGCTGGAAAAAAGGCCATTTACAAATAAGTGCCACATGCTTTGCGAAGCTTGCTGGATAAAAAGAATGTGTCAAAAGTTTGGTAATGCTTACAGGATAAGCTGACCTGCTTTTGACACACTTGTTTTCATGAACAAAAGTTATGCCTGCTTTTCGGACTTACCTGTAAAATCATAAGGAAGGATTTTCGCTCTTAAAAGATTATTTTGTTCTTCGGAATGACTATATTTTCGGGAGTGTCCTTGATGTATAGGTCTTTCTCGCTGGGAAGTTCGGGACATTTATGCCCTCATGCTCTCACTGCATGTATAATAGGTTTATTATAAAAGATTTAGATGGTGAGGGTAAAAAATATTGCTCTCACTTATGCTCTTATGCCCTCATTATATTTTGAAGCTGAATTTTGCATAAGAGGCTTGAAAACAGTTATATATATTCTTTTTATAGGCTATTCCGTTTTGATGTAAAGTAGGCTATTTTTAGGCTTTTTTTCTTGTAAGAAGTGCGCATAGAGGATTTGTACCTTTATGGAATATGGCGGATTCCAGCTGTGGTAAAAAAGATCAGTCATTTTAAAAAAGATGACAAGCTTTTTTTAAAAGGCCGCCGTCTTTTTTAAAAACGTCTTGGTCTTTTTTTTTAAATGTCCTTGTCTTTTGGACTGGCGGTTGGCATGCTTGCTGACGTAGTTTCTGTTGGGGTCATTGTCATCAATAAGGCATGTGTGTGATATATAAAGATTTGTTGCAAATGCTTGTAGACCCTCTTTCTAATTTTTATTTGTATTATTCGCTTGAAAAAAACGATGGTACTGCTGTTTCAGAACGGGTACAGGTTAGTGAAGCCTGTTGGCACAGTTCGGGGTTGCTCCTACGGAATTCAAGCGTATGAAAACTGTAAATTAGTGTAGAACTTTGTTCTTTACGAATTTTTTCCTATCTTGTACCCTTTAATATTAGAATAGATGGAACAGATCTTCATTCTTTTTTTGCTATGGTTTGGTTTGTCGCTATCGGCGCAAGATCAGATCTCTTTGTTGTTTGTCGGTGATTTGATGCAACATCAGGCTCAAATTGATGCAGCCAGGCAAGGAGACGGGTATAATTATAATGATTGTTTCCGTCATGTGAAGAAAGAAATAAGTGAGGCGGATATGGCTATAGGGAACTTGGAGGTGACATTGGGAGGAAAGCCTTATAGAGGGTATCCGGTGTTCAGTGCTCCGGACGAATATCTTTATGCCATAAAGGAAGCCGGATTTGATGTATTGCTGACCGCTAACAATCATTGTCTGGATAAGGGGAAACTGGGGCTGGAACGTACTATCCTGATGCTGGATTCTTTGAAAATACATCATGCTGGGACCTATAGGAACCCGGAAGAACGCCATAGGAACTACCCGTTATTGATTGAGAAAAATGGTTTTAGAATTGTATTGTTGAACTATACTTATGGAACGAATGGCTTTAAGACTGATGCTCCGAATATGGTTAATTATATTAATCGGGAACAGATAAAAAAAGATATTCTTGATGCGCGCAGGAAACTTCCTGATGTTATTATAGCCTGTATGCATTGGGGAGTGGAATATTGTTCGTTCCCTGAACGATCGGAGCGTGAACTGGCTGGCTGGTTGATTGGACAAGGAGTTGATCATGTAATAGGTTCGCATCCGCATGTACTCCAGCCTATGGAAATTGTAAAAGACTCCCGGACTCCTGCCCGGCATGTCATTGTTTATTCATTAGGTAATTTTATCTCAAATATGTCGAAAGAAAAAACGGATGGAGGAGCTATGGTGAGATTGAAGTTGCAACGGATTTTTCGAATAACTCGTTTAGCGAATTGTGAATATGCGTTGGTTTGGACTTCGAGACCAGTTTTAAGTAAAAAAAAAAGAACTTTGAATTATATCCTGTTACTTTTATAAATAAATCCATTCATAATGAGGAACTTAATGTGATGAAACGTTTCTTGAAAGGAACTGAGAATTTATTAGGGAAATCGAATGGAGGCATAAAAAGAGTATTTTTTTGAATAATTTTTCCTCAAAAAGTTTGCGGATATAAAAAAAACAGTACCTTTGCATCGCTTTCGAAAGGAAAGCCTAACATGGTGACTATAGTTCAGTCGGTTAGAGCGTCAGATTGTGGTTCTGAATGTCGTGGGTTCGAATCCCACTAGTCACCCTTTAACATATGAAAGGTTCTGTAAATCTAATGATTTATAGAACCTTTTTTCAGTTTTTATATCTATTAGTGTATTATCATGGTGATAAATTTAAAAGATAATAGCGAAAAGGATAAGTATATCTTGGAGTTGTTCCGGACATCTCCCAAGGAGGCTTTTCGTTTATTATTTGATGCTTATCACATGAAATTATGTATATATGCAGTGCAACTGACCGATTCTTTTGAGATGGCTGAAGATATTGTGCAGGATTTCTTTATCTATTTTTGGGAGAAGAAATATTACTTGAAAATAAATCAAAATCTTCGTTACTATCTTTATTTGTCTGTGCGGAATGCGGCAATCAATACTTTACAGAAAAATAACATGTTATCTATGGAGGAACTCTCAGGTCTTGATATGAGTATTCCTGAAGAGTCTATAGATGAAGAGGAGCAAGAGGAACGAAATAAGTTATTATTGGAAAAATTACAAAAATTACCTCGTCAGGAATTACAAGTAGTGAGAGCTGTCATTATGGAAAATAAGAAATATAAAGAAGCGGCTGAAGAACTCCATATTTCTGTGAATACCCTAAAAACTCATCTGACAAGAGCCTTGAGACAATTAAGAAAAGAATACAATCTACACTCACTGTTTTACTAAAATTAAATTTTTCTTCTTTTCCTGTCACCCATTTATTAATTTGGGCTCTCTTTTATTAAAAGAAAGTAATCGATGAACAAAGAGAATCCAAAAAAGAACAAAAAGTCTTTTGAGTATTATATAGCGCAGCGAAAAGAAGAATTTCGTTGTCAATATGATCATGAACGTTCAATGGGAAAACCTGGACCAATTACAAGCTTGAAAAAAAGAAGGAAACGCCGTATCAGTTTATATTGTGTAGCGGCATCAGCGGCTCTTCTTTTTCTTATTTTAGGAATTAGTCATATATTCTCTCTCCACAATAACACGCAAAACAAGGAGGCTGTAGTGGCTGCTGTGATTTCATTTCCGGAAACAGGCAGCCGCAAGGCTATCCTTACTTTAGAGAATGGAGAAAAAGTGGACTTGTCTGTTAAAAAAGGTACTATTTCTAATGTAAATTCTACTGTAATCAATAATAATGCCAATCAATTATTGACTTATAAAAAAGTGGAAGAGGTTTCTTCAACTCCTCAGATTAATACACTGGCTATTCCAAGAGGAGGGGAATATCAGTTGATTTTATCGGATGGAACAAGGATATGGATGAATGCTGAAAGTCTTTTACGTTATCCAACTTTCTTTCGTTGGAGAAAAAAGAGAAGTATTTCTAGAAGGGGAAGCTTTTTTTGAAGTGGCGAAAGATGCTAAACATCCTTTTATAGTTCATACAAACAGACATTCGGTGGAGGTACTTGGTACAAGTTTTAATATATCTGCTTATCCTGATTATAAGGTATATACAACTCTTGCAGAAGGGCGTATTAAAGTAAGTACAGCTAAAGTTTCGGTTGTGTTAAATCCTGACCAACAAGCGGTTATTGAACTGGATAATGATGATATAGTGACACGTGATGTGCCTGCTTATCTATTTACTTCTTGGGCGAAGGGAAATTATGAGTTTCGTAATACGTCTTTGTCTGAAATTGTTGCCCAACTGTCACGGTGGTATAATGTAGATATCTATTTTAAAAATGAATCTTTGAAAGATAAAAGATTTGCAGGTATCATCTTCAGGGATGAAGAGTTAAATTTTGCTATTGAAGTAATTGAGAGAGTGTCTAATGTACATTTTACCCGCGAAGGAGAAACGATTTACATTGAAGATAAGCACGAATGAGAAAGTAAAATGATAGGAGAGAATTGACTTTTTTTAATAATAAATCAACAAACAATTATGAGTACAAAACTTTTGAGCGAAACTATCTGTCGCAAAGGCTCATGGTGAAATGCTTTGTTGCATTGATAGTATTTTGTTGTTCGGTGGGTGAAGCATTTGCCCAAACGGATACTAAAGTGACTATCAATGTGGACAATGTTTTAATCAGAACAGCCTTGGATCAACTGCAAAGGGAAGCAAAGATCCATTTTGTTTACGATGAAGAAAATATTGATTCAGGAAAACGGGTAAGTTTATTTTACACCAAAACTTCTTTGAATGCGGTTTTGGACGATTTTTGTAAACAGACTTCATTACGATATGAAGTAAAAAGAAATTTGATTCTTATTTTACCTTCAAAGGCTGAGAAAACAACCGGAAAACATGAACCCTTTTATATGACAGGTGTGGTTATGGATGAAACCGGAGAAGTATTATTGGAGCTACCATTATGATTGGAGGTACAAGTCAGGTACTGTAACCGATATAGATGGTCGGTATAGTTTGCGGGTTACTCCTGGTGATTTAGTGTCATTTACTTTTGTTGGAATGGCAGATAAAGTAGTCAAGGTACAAGCTGGTAAGAAAGTGGTGAATGTGAAAATGGAAACTAATGCCACTGCACTGGCGGATGTTGTAGTAACTGGCTATCAGACTTTGTCCAAAGAACGAGCAACAGGATCTTATTCTGTGATTTCAGAGAAAAGTACGAAGGGTAAACTGGAAACGGATGTGTTGTCACGTATTGAAGGATTGGTAGCAGGTATAAATAAAACTTCAAGCAACAGTAATGATGTTGTTATTCGTGGTATTACTACTTATATGGGAAATACAAAGCCATTGTATGTGGTTGATGGTATGCCTTATGAAGGTGATTTAGCATCAATAAATCCTACAGATGTACAAAATATAACAGTATTGAAGGATGCTGCTGCAAGTTCTATTTATGGTGCCCGTGCGGCTAATGGTGTAATTGTTATTACAACTAAACGTGGACAGGAAGGTAAAACTAAAGTAAGTTATAATGGTAGTAATTAAAGTTGTCTCCAAAATCCGGATTTTGATTATTTGAATTTGATGAGTAGTTCCGAGCTGGTAGATATGCAGATTGAGGGGTTTGATTATTATCATACGGCTTATGAGAATTTGAATAAGCGTCAAGCTGTAAATCCGGTAGTTAGCTTATTGTATCAGCATGAACTAGGTCAACTGACAGATGGTCAATTGGCAGATGCTCTGTTACCTTATCGTACAAATGATAATCGTAAACAAATAGAAGATGAATTTGCGCGTGTAGGTATTGTTCATCAGCATAATTTAGCTATTTCTGGTGGATCTAATAAAAATCGATACATGGCTACTGTTAATTATATGGGTGATTATGGTAATCAAAAGTATCAAAGTAAAGATCGTATTGGATTTAGCCTAAAAGATGATGTGGATTTTTTTGATTGGTTATCGGCTGATTTTGGAGTTACAGGAAGCTTTATCGTTCAAAGGGTGATAATGGAGCAGGTAGTTATAGCAGCTTGATGAGTAGTTATCCTAGTTATTATATGTTAAGGGATTTACAGGGAAATCCACTAGATTTTCAACGTACTAAATCAGATTATGAATTGCAACGTTTGCAAAGTATAGGTTTGATGGATGAAACATATAGTCCGATAAAGAATCGTGCAGAAGAAAGCTATCATAATAATTCCAATTATTATCGTTTGCATGCAGGATTGAAATTTAAAATTCTAGAAGGTCTTAATATTGATTTAAAATATCAGACAGAAGGGACTTATGATAAAAATCGTACTTTATATAGTAATATGTCATATAAAGTGCGTAATATGATAAATGATGCAGCTCAATATGATGCGGCAACAGGAAGCCTTACACTGAATGTCCCTAAAGGTGGCCAATTGGATGAAAGTCGTTATGAATCTTATTCGTATACAATGCGTGCTCAGGTGAACTTTAATCGTATATTGGGAAAACATGCTATATCTGCGTTGGGCGGTGCTGAACGTCGGTTGGTGCGTCGTACTGGTGCGCAGAATTATTATATGGGATATGATGATAATAGCTTGGGAGTAAAACCTATAAATCCGTTAGTTATGTCTCCTATTAATGGTACTGAAGCTTTGTTGGGGTCGTTTAATTGGGTCTATGGTGAATATAATGCATTGACTCATACAGAAGACCGATATGTTTCTTTTTATGCTAATGGTTCATATACATTTGACGAACGTTATTCATTAACTGGAAGTATTCGTATCGATCAATCTAATTTATTTGGTACTGATCCTAAATATCAGTATCGTCCGTTGTGGTCCGTTGGTGGTAGTTGGCAGATAGCTAATGAGCCTTTTATGGAAGATTGCACGTGGTTGAATCGTTTGAACTTGCGTATGACTTATGGTGTGGGTGGTAATGTTCCTAAAAATGCAGGACCGTATATGACTGTGGTTGATAGCGGATATAATGATTGGGTTGGAGATTTTGGTTCGTATATAAAGAATCCACCAATTCTCAACTTCGTTGGGAGAAAACGGCTTCTACCAATGTGGGGCTTGATTTTTCTGTATTCAATTCTCGTTTAAGCGGTAGTATTGATTATTATTATAAGAAAACGACGGACTTGTTAGGAAATCGTAATGCGGATCCGACTTTAGGTTGGGCAAGTTTATTGCAAAATTATGGCTCGATGTTTAATAGAGGTGTAGAATTGTCATTACAGAGTGTAAATATTCAAAATAAGAATTTTACTTGGGGGACAAATTTAATGTTTAGTTATAATAAAAATGAATTGACTAATTTAGAAGGTACGAAAGAAACGGTTTTTTATTATAGTGCATATAATGTAGCAGCTGTTGGTTACCCTATTAATAGTGTCTTTAGTTATCGTTATGCAGGACTTAATCCGACAAATGGGAATGTGTTGGTGTATAATAAAGAAGGAGAAAAAGTTTCAAAAGTAAGTTCTATTGATGATATGGTGTATTCTGGAACTCGTACTCCAAAGTATACGGCATCATTGAAAAATTTCTTCTCTTATCGTGATTTTGATTTTTCATTTATGTTTGTATATTATGGTGGTCATGTGTTACGTGATGTTGTAGCTGGATATATGGGTGGTGCACCGAGTGCGAATCTTACTCGTAAGGCTTTAAACCATTGGAGGAAACCGGGGGATGAAAATATTCCAGGAGTAGCTCCGTCTTTCAATAGGAATATTTATTATACAGATGCTCAGACATGGTATTCGGCAGACATTCATGTAAAAAAAGGCAGATTATATCAAATTGAGAGATATCTCATTGAGTTACAATTTGCCAAAGAATTGGTTGAGGAAATATTTTATAGAATCGGCCGCAGTGACTTGTCAAATTAGTAATGTGTGGTGGTGGGCTGCTAACGGAGATATTGATCCGGAAGCGTATACTACATCGGGGTATGGATG
>ENA-OQAN01001349-OQAN01001349.1-human-gut-metagenome-genome-assembly--contig:-NODE-1349-length-10876-cov-1.908457_pt1 | contig 10876 bp, 18 predicted proteins | sample MGYA00242735_ERZ504527 | MGnify/ENA primary metagenome ERZ504527 (study PRJEB26092, sample SAMD00036230) | human gut metagenome | host: Homo sapiens | study: EMG produced TPA metagenomics assembly of...
TTGCTTGCCGTGTTGTTCATGTTCCGGTTGTACGCCCCCATGCCGCCGGCCTGTACCACCCAGTTCGCCACGGTAGGGACACAGAAGTATCCCACCAGCCCGATGAGCATGAACACCAGATAGATGGCCGTCGATCCGTCCGGGGAGAAGACGCTCAGGGATCCCGGATCATTTCCATCTCGCTTTGCAGCACCAGCGTCTGTATCCTGGCGAGCATCACCCCCAGCAGGTCGGAGATGGGCAGCCAGAGGTATACGCTGATATACCGTGCCAGCCACTGCACGAGCGTGCCCTGGAAACCGTCGAAGACCGAGATCGCGAAGGCTATAGGCCCCAGCACGGAGAGGACGATAAGAAAGAAGGTGCGTATCGTGTCCACCACCAGCGAGGCGGCGCGGAAAAGGAACTCCATCACCTTGCGCATGATGGTCTGCACGATGCTTTGCAGGGAGAAGGAGTAACAGGTGTGGGACATCCGCTGCATCACCGTGTAGTCCTCCTCGCTCCAGCCCATGTCGCGATCTCCTTCTCCAGCTCCTCGTCCGTGGGGTTGAACTCCCCGGTCACGGCCACCTTCAGCGGCATCTCGGAGAGCAGCCTGTCCTTTTCCTCCTGGAACTTCCTCACGTCGAAGGTCTGGTCGTGGAGCATGGCACCCGTTCCCTGCACGACAGGGCTCAGGATACCGTTCAGGCTTCCCAGCACGATCACGTCGAAGAACAGGATGCAGATTCCCAGGCAGAAGGGGCGCAGCATGCCGAACACGTCCACCGGTTCGGCACGCGAGAGGGACTGCCACACGCGGTAGGCTATGTAGAAGAGCGCGCCCAGGGCGGCGATGGCCGTGGCCAGCGTCATCATCGGCTGGCAGAGTTCGGTCATCTCGTCATACAGCCGGCGCAGGATACCGTGCAGGCTGTCGAAAGATAGGGATAGTAATACCATATAGTCTGTATCTTTTTAAAGGTTTACCAATAGCGTTCGTTCTCCCCGTAAAGTTTCAGGACCTGCTCGGTCTCGCCCTTCTCCCTGGCCCGCAGGTAGGAGACGCGCAGGTTCTTTCGGGTATAGTAGTTCACCAGCGTCCTGTAATGCCTCATCTCACGGTACACCCTTTCTATGAGTCCAGCCGTTCCTTGTCGGTCATGGACATGCCGGTGGGGTTGATGATGTTCTTCAGCTCGGCCACGGACGTGCTGCTTTTCTTCATGATGTTGTTGTAGCCGAGGCGATGGCCTCCAGCTCCCGCCGCGTGTAGTTCTCGTCGGTGAGCATCTTCCCGTAGTTCGTCACGTAGCTCTCCGAGATTTCCGAGAGCATCAGCACCGACTCCTTGACCTTCAGGCTCCCGCTCACCAGCGAGTTCACGCTCTTGAGCATGTCGTAGTATTTCCGGCTTTGCTCATAGATTTTCGAGGCCTCCTTGAAGGTGGACATGGCGTTCTGCGCCGTCTCGGAGGTCTCCACCATCTCGTTGACGCTGTTCACGATGCCCTGCGCCAGGTTGCCCGGGTCGGTCACCACCCATTGCGCGTGCATGGACGGTACGGTAAGTAAAAAGGCGCACAATGCGCTGAAAATTTTTCGTCTCATTGAATCGTTCTTTTAAATGTTTTACAAAGATTATCTCTTGCCGCTGTTCTTTTCGGCGGCCAGTATCCGTATGGCCTGTTCCATGCTGCCGGTCTTTGCCGCCATCCGTTCCACTTCCAGCTTCTCGCTCTCCTCCGTCGTGTAGGTAAGGTACTCGGCCGTGGAGGTCTCCGTGGCATAGACGGCCGACTGCACGCCTCCCAGTCCGATCCAGACCTCCTTGTACCGGCGTGAGGGATCGTTGCGCGGTTGATGGAGAGGATCTGCGAGCATTCCTTGTCGGTCAGTCCTAAAAGGGTCTGTATCCGTTCGAACTTATTGAGGTACTTCCTCTGGTCCAGCAGGATCTTGCAGTCCGAGTTGTTGATGATGGCCTCCTTCACGATCGGGGACGAGATGATGTCGTCCACCTCCTGCGTGACTACCACCGCCTCCCCGAAATACTTTCTGACCGTCTTGAAAAGGTACAAAATGTAGGCGGCCATATTGGGGGACATCAGTGATTTCCAGGCCTCTTCCAGCAGGATGACCTTGCGGATACCTTTTAAGCGGCGCATCTTGGAGATGAACGTCTCCATGATGATGAGCGTCACCACCGGAAGCAGCACCTTGTTCGATGATATGTTGTCCAGCTCGAATACGATGAACCGCTTGTGGGTCAGGTCGATCTCCTTGTCCGAGTTCAGAAGGAAGTCATAGTCCCCTCCCTTGTAGAACGGCTCCAGCACGTTCAGGAACCCGTCGATGTCAAAGTCCTTCTCGCGCACCCTCTTTTTCTCCATCATCCGGCGGTAGTCTCGCGGACGAACTCGTAGAACCGTTGAAGTCCGGCCGGAGCTCCGGGTTTTCCGTAATCCTGCGGATATAGCGTTCACCGCGCCGGAAAGGGCTACCTCCTCGGAGCGTTTCGGCAGCTCGTCCTCCCGCTTCCAGAGCGTCAGGATCAGCGTCTTGATGCTCTCCCTCTTTTCCACGTCGAACTGCCGGTCCTCGCTGTAGAAGGGATTGAAGGTGATCGGGCGGTCCTCCTCATACGTTATGTAGATCCCGTCCTCCCCGCGGGTGCGCTCATGGATGAGCCGGCACAGCCCCTTGTAACTGTTTCCCGTGTCCACTAGCAGGATGTGCGCGCCCTGCTCGTAATAGTTGCGCACGAGATGGTTGGTGAAGAAGGACTTGCCGCTGCCCGAAGGCCCCAGGATGAATTTGTTGCGGTTGGTCGTGGTGCCCCGCTTCATCGGCTCGTCCGAGATGTCCAGATGGATGGGCCTGCCACTGAGCCGGTCCGCCATCTTGATGCCGAAGGGAGAGAGGGAGGAGGCGTAGTTCGTCTCCCCGATGAAGAGGCAGGCCGCCTGTTCGATGAACGTATGGAAAGACTCCTCGGCGGGAAAATCGCCCTCCCCGCCGGGGATGCCCGCCCAGTAAAGGGTCGGCGCGTCCACGGTATTGTGCCGGGGCTTGCAGCCCATCTGTGCAAGGGCCGAGCCGGTGTCGTTCCGGATGTTCCTCAGCCTCTCCCTGTCCTCCGACCAGGCCATGACGTTGCAATGGCAACGCACGGGGACCAGCCGAAGGAATGCGCCTCGTTCAGGTACTCCTCCGTCCACTGCCGGTTGATCTCGTTGGCGCGGCTGTAGCGCGAGAGGGAGCGCATATTCCTGGCCGCTTTCTCAAAATTCCGGAGGGTCTCTGCCGGATCATCTATGAACACGTACAGGTTGCAGATATGGTTATGGGGCAGCATCAGCCCACGGGGGCGGCAAAGGAGAGGCGGCAGTCGCTGCGGTCGGTGGAATACTTTTCGAACCGCCCGTCCGTCCGCACCGCGGCGGGCAAGTCATCCGCCTCGGAAAGCGTATGCACCGAGAGCCGTTTGTCGCCGACGCGCATTTCCGCGCCCCCGAGCCGGATGTCCTCCAGCGTGGTGGTGTCCTCCTGTGAGAGGGAGAAGTATTTCTCCACCAGCCGGCCTCCTTTCCCTTTCCGGTGATCTCCTCCGTCGTGAGCCGTTCCAGACGGACCAGCCCGGAGTCGCGGATGATGCGCTCGAACTGCTCCACGGCTTCCAGGAAACGGAGGACGCCGTCCTTGTCGCGGACTCCCTGGGGAGGATATGCCCCCTGCAGAGGACGGAGAAGTTGCTCTGCTGCCGCATGCGCTCCTTCGTGGTACGGGTGATGAACAGGTACGAGAAGTGGTTCAGGAAGGGCCGCTCGTTGAAATGGAGCTCGAAGCTGCGGTCAAGGAATCCCAGCTCCTCCCTGTCGGTGCGTGCCCTGTAGCCCTCCTCAAGGAACCAGTCCTGACGGTGGACGATGGTATGGCAGGGCAATACCCTGATGGCCTTCCTCATGCGCCGTGCATGGCCTCGTAATCGTCGGAGGTGAGGGTGAAGACCTCCGGCAGGCGGACCTTGAAGCCGACGGTCACGTCCGCGTCCTTGGAGAGGATGCACCCGTCCTCGACGGCGAGAAGGGGAAACTTACTTTCCAGGGTGGACGCTTTGAGTATGTTTCGCATATTTTCTTCGTTTAAAAAGTGAGGTGATACGTTTTCTGTTGATGATGTAGTAGGGACGGTAACCTGCCGCCGCCAGCTTCATCAGCCCGTGGGGGCCGTATTTCCTGTTCAGGCGGAACACGCCGAGGGTGATTCCCGTGGCCGACATGACACAGAGGGCGATGCAGAACAGACGGTTCACGCCCGCCATGTAGAGGATGACGAACACGAGGAAGACGGCGAGCAGGCCGCCGGCAAAGAGGTAGAGGTACTGCGCCTTCAGGCCGCAGAACTCCACGTCCTGCCCGACGCCCTTGTTCAGCTTGTATTCCATATGGCATGGGGGTTACAGGAAGAACGACCTCAGCACCGTGGCCGCCACGATCAGGAACACGCAGGCCCCGAACCAGCTTCCGGCGGTCTTGCCCGTATCTGGATCGCCCGACGAGAACTTGGAATACACGCGGATGGCCCCGATAAGGCCACAGAGCGCGCCGGCCGCATAAATCAGTTTCACGGCGGGATCAAAATAGCTGTTCACCATCTGCGTGGCCTGTACCAGCCCGGCGGACCCGTCACCGGCGGCGAACGTGGGGGCTGCTCATGTGGCCAGTCATGCCAGCAGGAAGGCTGTTCTGGCAGGTACGCGCCGATAAGGGATACCAATACGTCCGTCACTTTGCCCATAGGGGAGAATCGTAAAAATGAATGGGTTCTTGAATGTCTCATTATTCTTATACCAATTATTATAATAAATGTTTGTCAGACTTTCTTTTTTTGACAAGCCGCGGGCCGGATGCCCGCGGCTTGTCCTTGCAACCACATGTTTACTGCCGGCATCAGCCGGAATCATAATAACCGTACATCGTTACCTCCTTTGTTAATTGTTTGCTACTCGTGTCGCTCTCTCTTCGGGACGGGATGTCCGCAAGTATCATCCCGAGTCATGATACACTTTCATACCTATATATATTATTATGTCGGATTTTCTTTTTTAGCGGTCTGCGGACCCGGATGCCCGCGGACCGTTCTTGTAACCGCATGTTTACTGCCGGCATCAGCCGGAATCATGATAACCGTACATCGTTACCTCCTTCTTTAATTGTTTGCTACTCGTGTCGCTCTCTCTTCGGGACGGGATGTCCGTAAGGATCATCCCGAGTCATGATATTCTTTCATGCCTGTATTCTATTATGTCAAATTTTTCTTTTAACGGGCTGCGGACCCGGATATCCGCGGACCGTTCTTGCAACCGCATGTTTACTGCCGGCATCAGCCGGAATCATAATAACCGTACATCGTTACCTCCTTCTTTAATTCATTCGTCACTCATGTTGCTCTCTCTTCGGAACGGAATGTCCGCAAAGCGGATCAGCTTGAATCATGATACTTCGCCATATACACTATATTGTTGGTTATCGGGGTATGAAATCCATGATATCGAAATCCCTGATTATGCTTTCCCTGTCTTTTCCCGCCAGCAGGGGCGGCTCCCTGTCACTGTCCACGTACAGTTTCATGTACCGTTTCAATGTCTCGTCACTGCCAGATGCCGGCCTGCAGGATACGTTCCATGTCGGTCCCCTCCAGCCGTTCCAGTGTCTGGCGGGCATGGGACTGTTCCGGTTCCGAAAGGCGGTCCGTGGTCATGAACCTGGAGAGCAGGTCCATGTCGTCGAAGGTCACGCCTCTGGCGCGGTGCGGATCGGGACGTTCCACATAACCGGTGATCTCGTAGCGTTCCGGCACCTCACCCTCCTCCGGTCTTCCGAAAGGGGCGGGGAATTCGGGCACGGGTGCCTTTCTCCCTTTCATGGTCGTATCCGTCCGCTTTTCGCTCATCGCGTATTCCTCGTCCATAGGCGGGGATTGCCATAACCGGTACCGGCTCCTGCCGATGACAGCTTCCTCGGACGTTTCCTCCCGTGGCTCCGCCGGTTCTTCCTTCACCGGGAGACCGGAGGCAGGACGCTGTCCTCCCCTCCATTTAAGGACGCTGCCCGTGTGGACGTACTTTTCTATGCTCAGATAGGAGGCATACAGGAACAGAAGAATGAATGCGTACTCCATACCGGTCTACATAAGGTTTGTCATGGGGGATTCCCCTTGTTTTTCCGCAAGACCGATGATACCGCATATCTCATCCACCAGCTCCATGAGTCCCGAACCTTTTACCTGTCGGTTGTCGGGTAACAACAAGGTGGAACGGAAAATGCCGCCTCGCATGTTGCTTGCTTCCCGATTGTAACGTTTGGTCTCCGGGACGCAGGTTGTCATCAGGTGCAGTTTTGAGTCACATATGGTTTTGTTCCACGCCTCGAAGGTCCCTTTGTCCTCCCGCTTGTCGATCATGTTCCAGAAAAGATGGATTCCTTTCAGGGGATAGTCCTCATGGGAAACCAGTTCCTTCCGGATTACAGAGGCAAACTGCAGTGTGCTCTGCATCACGGCATCGTCCGCTTTTAGCGGAATGAAAATGTGGTGCATCAAGGCCAGGGTACGGATCATCCCCATATAGCGGAATGCGCAGCAGATCGAACAGCACGATATCGAACTCTGTCTCCTGTTCTCTCATATAACGGTAAAAGTTCTCCACCGCGTTCTCCGGCTCGCTTTTGATGATCGGATAGGCCTTTTGCGGTTTCTGCTTGTACTGGCGGTAAAGGGCCATTTTCAGGGAATCGTTTTCCTTGACGCATTCCAGGTCACGGTCCCGCATCAGACCGATACTGTGCTGGGGCGGGTCACAATCCACCACGGCAAACGTTGTATCCCCGCTGGTAACGCAGAATACCGGCCGTGAGCACGGTGAAGGCGGTCTTGCCGACTCCTCCTTTCTGGCTGGCAAATGCGATAAACAAAGGTTCTTTTTTCATATGCATTTCTTTTTTATAGTTATTGCCGGCAAGCTTTCCTGCCGTTTCATGTCACAAAGGAAATAACAAGCGGAATGACCTCAAATACCCTGTCATGGATTGTCATGGATAGTCAGTTTTTGTCATGGCGGAAGGGGCGGTGAAAAGAAAAAAAAGGCTTTCCCGAAGGGAGGCGTGAAGCCAGCCCCCCTTTGGGAAACGGGATACGGCGGATATCCGATACCGTGAAAAAAGAAAAATCCCCGCCGGCCTTTGAAGTGTGCCGGCGGGGATCGCAATAATAAAGGAGCGGGCTTCTCAACCCGTGATGTAACCGTACTTTTTCAGGTCGTCCATGAAGTGCTCCGGCGTGTCGGTCCTCACCGTCACCCCGTGCAGTTCCCTGTACCGCCCGGAGAAATTTACCATGTACTCCCCGTCGGTGCACTCGCTGTCAAACCAGCTGCCCTCACGCAGGACGCGTACAAACTCGGAAGGGTCGGAGGCGGCAATCCTGCCGCCATCCGCCAAAATATACATATGCTTGTTCATGCCGATAATTTTTTAGTCCTTAATTTATAATATAGCTTCTGTTCATCGTCAAGAAAGGGGATGTCCCGGAGCGCGGTGCCCGCGGGTACTGTCCCCTTGTGGCAAAGGTAACCAATTTGTGGAGAAACAGCACCCAGTTACGCATTTTTGTGAAGTTGGTCGTTCCCGAATGCTGGCGGAACTCGACCGTCTTGTGCCGTGAATAGGCCTCGAGATTCACCTTATGGTAACGGTTGCCGATCCTTCCTTTCAACTCGTCCACCGTCCTGGCCGAGCGTATCATCTCATCAGATACATGACCCAATCCCTTGCAATAGTAGTTATCCCTGCGGGATGCCGGCATGAACCTGTCGATGACCGGTTCCAGATGTTTGTAACTCAGGGCCAGGTTACGCCAGGTCGCCATGCTGAAACCGGCGGCATCGATATGCACGTGAAGCCCGCAGCTCCCGTTCACCTTCACGTCACACAGGTCAAGCACCCAGCAGACCTTCTCCAGCTCCCGCAACCCTGCTTCGCCGACCAGGATCGGACTGACCAGCTCGAAGGTGTCGTTGCCGTTTATACTGCTGTCCGTCACGAGTTTCCAATGCGGACGGGTGGTATGGTTGTAGCTTTCCACCGTAACCTCGATACCGGCCTCCCTGAGCTCGCGTGCGAGCCGTTCACGGGAGCAGTTGTAAGCCTCGATCTCGATACCGAACTTGCGGTTGAAAGTATAGTCCAACGCGGCTGTCGCCGGATGGATATTCGAACCGTCCTCACGTTCCCTCATCCGGCGCAGGGCATTCACTACAAAACCGTAATTGCCGTTGGTCACCATCCTGGCGATTTCCGCACGGGGAACCCCTAAAAGGAACAGTTGCCGGATCTTGCTTGTCTTCGTTGTCTCTTGTGCTAAAATGCTTCTAACTTGCTCGTTCATAACTTGTTAACTCCTTTATTTTTACACTACTAAGATAATGCTTTTATAGGAGAAGTCGTAATTATAAGAGCCTTATTATCATGCTATTAGCTTACTTTATCTTAGGCTAAAAGTCCTTATTTAAGGTGTCTGTATCCTATCGTCCGCTACCGGTCGGTGTCCGATTCCTCCAGACCGATGGCGGGGCATATCTCCTCCACCAGTTCAGGAAGGCCGGAGCCTTTCTCCTGACGGGGATCGGGCGGGAACAGCGTGGAGCGGAAGACACCCTTGCAGACAGTATCTGCCTCCCTGTTGTAGCGGAGGGTGTTCGGGATGTGTGAGGACAGCAGCCGCAACCCCATCCTGTGGATGACCCGGTTCCAGGCATCATACAAGTCCTTCCGTCCCCGCCTGTCCACCATGTTCCAGAACAGCCGGATCCCTTTCAGGTTGCAGTTCCCCTTGGCGATCAGCTCCTCCTCCAGCACCTTGGCAAACTGCAGGGAACTCTGCATGACGATGTTGTCCGCCTTGAGCGGGACAAAGATATAGTCCATCGCGGAGACGGTATGGACCACCCCCTCGCTGCGGAGCGTTCCGGGAAGGTCGAAGAGCACGATATCGAAAGTCTCCCCTTTTTCGTCCATATAACGCCGCAGGTCTTCCATTGCCTTTTCCGGGTCGCTTTTGATGACCGGATAGGCAGGCTTCCGGATTCTCTCGTACTGCCGGTACAGGTTCACTTTCAGGTCGTCATTTTTCATGACACCCTCCATGTCCCTCTCACGCATCAGGCGATGCTGTGCTGCGGGGAGTCACAGTCCACAACCGCCACACGCATACCTTTGCGGTAATGCAGGACACTGGCCAGCAGTACCGTAAAGACGGATTTTCCCACGCCACCCTTCTGGCTGGCGATGGCAACCAACAACTCTTTTTCTTTTTTCATCATACTTCTTTTTCCATTAAATGTTAAACACTATTGTTTCAGAAACAAAAAAACGATGCTCCCACCGGGGGAGATCCCCTGTCATGGGGAACGGGCCTTTATGGCCGGCCGGGCAGGGACTCCTCCAGAATCATGTCCACCGTTTCCCTGTATTCTTCCAGATGCCGCGAGACAAGGTGGTTGATGAACCCCTCCAGCGTGACCTTCCCGTTTCTCGAGGCTCCCGCCAGGATGGACAGTTTCCGGTGCAGGGCGGCGGGAATATGCAGTGACCGACGCTGCACGCCCGCAATGCCATGCAGGTATTCCTTTCCGTAGACGGACGGCTGCATGGGGACGCTTTTCCTTGTGGGACGCATAATGTCGTTACCGGACGTTCCACGTCCCTTCCGGGGACAGGCTGGCGCTTCCCCCATGATCTCACGGATGCGGTCCGCGTCCATCCCGCCGGGACCCATCCGGTCTTTTACGTTCTTTCCTGTCATGATATACCTTCTTGATGACAACGTTTTATCGGCGGGCCGTTCCTCCCGGCTGCCGTCCTCATCCCAGGGACGGTAGACCTCACCGAGCAGGGCGGCGATATCCTCCCTGTGTTCCTCCATATGGACTCCAGCAGCCGGATGATAAGCCGGAGATGCTGCCACAACCGGCGGCCCTGACCAGGCATGGCGATCCGGCGGTGCAGTTTTCCGTCAATGTATGCGGTCTTCCATTCCGAGGCCTTGGGAGCGGGAACCAGAAACCTCCTCTTGTATTCTTCCGGGTCTGTCACTTTCCTGCCCCACCGGCCTTCCATGCCCCGATACTCTCATCGCCGGTTCCGGGGATGGGGAAACGGGATCTGACAGAAGGTTCCCCGTGAGTCCGACCCTCTCGAGAACGATATCGGAAAGCCGGTTCTTTTCCTTTTCTGAATCCATATCTTAAAATCTTAAATTATTAAATTACACAACTGGTATTGTATCGGAATACAAAATAAAGGAAGAAGAGTACAGGACGGAACCACCTGTCACTTATAGTCATCCAAAGTCGGTTATTGTCATGATACACATGACGCTGCGTTCGAACGGTTATTCCTATGCGGAGGTGACGTCAGAGGCCCGCTGCCGTAGCGGCGTGGAGAAGCGGCGGGATTCCGTTCCCTTGTCCACCGGTCCTTTTTAATCCTTATGGGCAGGTGTAGAAGCGCGCATCCGTCCTGATATGGATTCTTAAATTATCGGTCTGCAGAAGTGTATAAGTAGTAACCCGTTAATGGAGATAATACAGAAAAACAATCAGGTATATACGGCTACATGTCATTCTCCATTTGCAGAAGTGTAGAAGTAGCAATCTGTTAATGGAGACGATGAAAAGAAACCAATAAGTCCGTACACGGTTACATGCCCGTTCTCCATTTGTAGAAGTGTAGAAGTAGCAATCCATTAATGGAGACAATGAAAAGAAACCAATAAGTCGTACACGGTTACATGCCCGTTCTCCATTTGTAGAAGTGTAGAAGTAATCAACTCGATC